>Ga0157369_10001016_pt1 | contig 35331 bp, 27 predicted proteins | sample C25metaG_FD_113461 | JGI IMG/M metagenome (GOLD analysis project Ga0157369, IMG submission 113461) | Corn rhizosphere microbial communities from Kellogg Biological Station, Michigan, USA - C2-5 metaG | ecosystem: Host-associated > Plants > Roots > Rhizosphere > Soil | place: USA: Michigan... | reverse complement strand
CTACGGTCTGTTTCCGCAGGAAGGCGATGGCGAAGTGGTGGTCAAGAACCTGCAAAGCGGAGTGGAGACGCGTCACGCCGCCGGCGAGCGTCCGGAACCGCCGCCGCCGAATCCGCTGGCGGAACTGAATCCGACGGGCGAAGGTCCCGGGCCGCAGCAGCGCGGCATCTCGATCGCGTTCACGCCCGATGGCGCCTACGTTGCATTCTCGACATTTCCGACGCACGCTGACGTTTACGCGGCAAAGAAGGCGAAGAAGCGCGCCGAGCAGATGCCGAAGGGCGGCATGGTCATCGTGAACCTGCCAACCGGCCAGGCGACGCGCGTCGAGCGCGTGAAGAGCTTCCAGGCTGCCGAGAAGAACAGCTCGACGCTGGTTTATCTGAAGGAGGCCGACGAATCCGCTACGCCTGCCGCAAGTAAGGACGAAGAATCGACCGACTCTAACGACGTTCAAGATCAGCGCGGCGGTGGACGCGGAGCGGGTGCTGGCGCCGGTCGCGGCGATCGTCCGGAGTATGGCTCCGACATGCTCATCCGTGACCTGCCCAGCGGCTCGGAAACCGCGATTCCCGACGTCCTCGACTACAGCGTCGCGAAGGACGGCGCGACCGTGATCTACGCCACTTCGTCGCGCAAGACGCCGGAGAAGAACGGCGTATACGTGATCGATAAGAACGACAAAGAAGTTCCGCGCACGCTGCTGACCGGCAAGGGAAAGTACCGCCGCCTGACGTGGGACGAAGGCCAGACCGAGGCCGCATTCCTCAGCGACCGTGATGACGCCTCAGCCAAGTCGCCCGCGTTCAAGCTCTATCGCTGGGAGCGGGGTACGCCGGCAGCGCTTGAGATTGTTTCGTCCGCGACGCCGGGCTTCCGCGACAGCTGCATCGTGAGCGAGCACGGCCAGATCAGCTTCAGCCGGGATGGAAAGCGCATTTTCTTTGGTTGCGCGCCCGCTTCCGCCGAGCAGAAGCCGCCGGACATGATTGACGACGAGAAGGTCAACGTCGATCTGTGGTCCTGGAAAGACGATTACATCCAGCCGATGCAGAAGGTCCGCGCTGAGAGCGAGCGCACGCGCACTTTCCGCTGTGTTTATCACGTGCCGGAAAAAAAGATGGTGCAGCTCGCCGACCGCAACATGCCGGAGATTACGCCCAGCGACGATGGCCTTTGGGGCCTCGGCGGCGATGATCGCGAGTATCGGCACATGGTCGAGTACGACACGCGCTACGCCGACTCCTACCTTGTCAACACACTGACCGGCGAGCGGAAGCTGCTCACCAAGAAGCATAACGGTCAGATCACCTGGTCGCCCGGCGGCAAGTACGCGCTCCTGTTCAACGGGCGCGACTGGAACACGATCTCGGTGCCCGACGGTAAGTCGATCAACCTGACGCAGAACCTGCCGGTGAAATTTTTCCGCGAGGACGACGATCATCCGTCTCCGCCGCCGGCATACAGCCGCGCCAACTGGACGAGCGACGGCAAGTGGGTGCTGCTCGACGACGAGTTCGACGTCTGGCGCGTCGCGCCCGACGGCAGCAAAGCCGTCAATTTGACGCAAGGCGCCGGGCGGAAGAACCACATCGAGTTTCGCGCGGTGCGCCTCGCCGCGGACTCACGCGATCCGCAATCGCGCTGGATCGACGCTTCCAAGACGCTGCTTCTCAAGGCCGCAAGCAAAGACACCCGCGACCAGGGCTTCTACGAGGTGTCGCTCAGCGGCGACGCCGCGCCGCGCAAGCTCGTCATGGCGGCGAAGGCGTACGGAACTCCGACGCCGTCCAAGGCCGGCGGAGTGCTGATGTTCACCGAGTCAACTTTCGAGGAATTTCCGGACCTGATGGTCACGGACGCTTCCTTCGCCAAGTTGACGAAAGTCACCGACGCGAATCCGAACAAGTCGAAGTTCGCGTGGGGATCCGAGGAACTGATTCACTTCCGCAATGCCGATGGCGTCCCGTTGAGCGGCATCCTTTACAGACCAGCGAACTTTGATCCGTCGAAGAAGTACCCGATGGTGGTCTATATCTACGAGAAGCTCTCGCAGGACTTCCACAACTTCGTGGTGCCGCGGCCGCGCCACACGATCAACGCGTCCGTGTTTACCTCGAACGGCTATCTCGTGCTGATGCCCGACATCGTCTACAACGTCGGGCATCCGGGCCAGAGCGCGCTTAAGTGCGTGCTGCCGGCGATCGACGCCATGATCGCGCGCGGTTTCGTCGACGAGAAGAACATCGGCATCCAGGGACACAGCTGGGGCGGATACCAAATTGCCTACATGATCACGCAGACGAATCGTTTCCGCGCCGTGGCCGCGGGCGCGCCCGTCTCCAATATGACCAGCGCATACGACGGCATCCGCTGGGGACCGGGCCTGCCCCGGCAGTTCCAATATGAGCGCGACCAGAGCCGCATCGGCGGCAGCCTGTGGGAGACGCCGCTGCTCTACATCGAGAACTCTCCCTTGTTCTCCGCCAACCGCGTCCAGACGCCGTTGCTCATGATCCACAACGACGCCGACGATGCCGTGCCGTGGTACCAGGGAATCGAGTATTACCTCGCGTTGCGGCGGTTGGGCAAAGAGGTTTACATGTTCACTTACAACGGCGAGCCGCATGGACTTCGCCGCCGCGCTGACCAGAAGGACTACACCGTCCGTCTCCAGCAATGGTTCGACTATTGGCTTAAGGGCGCGCCGAAGCCGGACTGGATGGAGAAGGGAATTCCGTACCTCGAGCGCGAACAGGAAAAGATCAAGTTGAAAGAGGCGATGGGAGAGTACTGAGAAACCAGGCCATGGGGCAGGGGACATGGGGCAGAGGAATGCCAGTTTGGTGTTTCTGCCCTCTGTCCCCTGTCCTCTGCGCCAGTCCTACAGCAGTTCGCGAAGTTGCCGTCGCAGAATTTTGCCCGACGGATTTCGCGGGATATTGCCGACGAACCGCACCTCTCGCGGCTGCTTGTATCCGGTCAGACGTTCGGCGACGAAGCCGCACAGGTCGGTTGCGGCTTTCGCTCCTTCCTTGAAGCCTTCGCGCAGGACGATGAACGCGCAGGGAATCTCGCCTGCATCCTGATCCTGCTTTCCGACCACGCCACAATCGCGCACCGCGGGATGTTCCAGCAGCACCGATTCCACCTCGGCCGGCGCGACGGCGAATCCCTTGTACTTGATCATCTCTTTACGGCGGTCGACAATCCGGTAGAAGCCTTCCGTGTCCACCGTGGCGACATCGCCCGACCAGTACCAGCCGTCGGTCACACCATTGCCGGTAGATTGCTCGGACTCACCCCCCACCGGACGCAGCGCGTTGGCGGTCGCCTCGGGCGCATTCCAGTATCCCAGCATGAACTGGGGACCGCGCATCACCAACTCACCGGGAGATCCCACCGGCACCGGTTCGCCGTTGTCGCCGATCAAGCGACAATCGGTAAGCGCCACCGGGAAGCCGATGGAGTCCGGACGATAGAGCTCGTCTTCAACGAATCCCATGTGCGTCACCGGCGATGCCTCGGTCATGCCATATCCCTGCCTAACTTTCACGCCCGTGAGTTCGGTGAACCTGCGCGCCAATTCCGGCGCCAGCGGCGCCGCACCCGACTTCACCCAGCGAAGCCGCTGCTCGCGCGGAAATAATCCCTGCTCCGCAGCATGACAGAAAAAGTTCAGCAACGGCGGCACCAGCGGCATGAACGTCGGCTGCTCCACGGTGAGGATGTGCAGCGCGCGGTCCGGGTCAAAACGCGGTGCCAGCACCACCGTCCCGCCGATCGCCAGCACGGGATTGAGGACAACGTTCAAACCGTAGATGTGGTAGAGCGGCAGCACGCAGAAGGAAACGTCGTCTTCCCGGAACGTGCCTGCTTCGCCGGGAATCAGGATCTGGTAGATGTTCGTGACCAGGTTGTAGTGCGAAAGCATCACGCCCTTGGGGAGCCCGGTGGTGCCGCTGGAGTAGGGAAGCGCCGCCAGTGTGGTCTGCGGGGAATTCGCAGGCGATGGCAGGGCCGCGGTCGTGCTCTTGAGCAAGTTGGCGAACGGTTCGGCGCCGGCTGCCTCGCTGCGCGTACTGTAAACGCGGCGGAGATTCGGCAAGCCGCCGAGGTTCATGTCGCGGATCTGGACACCGTCCGTGACCAGCATCGCCGCGCCGGAATTCTCCAGTTGATATCGAACCTCGCGCTCCCGATACGTGGGATTCAGCGGCGTCGGGATCGCGCCTGCCATCGTTGCTGCATGGTACGTGACGCAGAATTCCCATGAGTTGAACAGGTAGATGGCGATGATCTCGCCTGGACGGATCCCGGCAGCGACCAGCCCCCGCGCTACCTTTTCCACCAACGCGCCGTATTCGGCGTAGCTGAAACGCAGCGCCAGATCAGCCGAATAGTCCACGAGGGCCGTGTGATCACCCCGACGCCGACACGTTTCCAGGATCACATCGTGGACAAACAGACCCGTCGGGTCACGATATAGGCGCTCGCGCTGCATCGGGCGGGTAAAGCTAACACAAGAGAAGGCATCTTCAAAAAAGTTCCAAGCGCGAAAAATGTTCCAGGCACGAACGGTATCTCAGGATAAACGCGAGTCCGGCTCGAAGAGGTTCAGCTGACGGCGCCGGTGCTTCGCGTCATCGAATACCGTCCGGCCGCCCAGTGACTTCGAAATCTTCCGTTCGTGCGAGATCACTTGCTGCACGTCGGCTGTGGGCGCGACATTTCGCTCGATGGCACGCACAAATCCATCCAGGCGCCGGAAACCCTCGAGCTTGTCGCTATGCCCGAGCTTGGCGCGATCGAGCGCGTCCCGGAGTACCGCCATCGACTGGTCGTAGACCTTGAGCGGCACCGGGAAGGGATGCCCGTCCTTCCCGCCATGAGCGAACGAGAAGCGAGCCGGATCGGAGAACCGGCTCGGCGCACCATGAATGATCTCTGCCATCAGCGCCAGCGATTGCAGCGTTCGCGGTCCAAGCGTTTCCAACAGAAGCAGAGAGGCGAAATCGCGGAACTCGCGCTCATAGGCCAGGGCCAACACTGCCCCGAGACGCCTCGCGTCGACATCTGCCGGGCGGACGTCGTGGTGGCGAGGCATCTCCATGTGACGCAGCGCCGACAGTGTTCGTTCCGGCGCCTCCCGCACGATCTCCAGCATCGCCGCTTGTGCCGGCCGCGCCTGTGCGTCCACGAGGTTGAGAATCGTCCCCTGGTTTTCGCCTACGATTGCGGCGTGCGGTTCGCAGGTGAAGTCGCGCACGGTTGCGGAATGCCAGTGATAGCGGCGCGCCATCCCGGTGGCGTCGTTCATTCCTTGTTGCACGACGGCCCATTCGCCGGACCGCGCCAGCACGAAAGTGTGCAGATAGAGCTGGAACCCGTCGGCAATCGCGTTGTTGTCGATGCGGGCGGTCAGGCGGCTGGTTTGCGCGAGCGCTTCACCGTCGAGCCCGGTCTGAGCAGCGACGGCGTGCAGCTCCTCGGGAGTCTTCCGTGATTGCTTCCCGCGGCCACCGCAGATGTAGATACCGAGCTCGTGAGCACGCGGATTGAGTCCGCGCTTCAGCGCGCCGAGTACGGACGTCGTCACACCGGACGAATGCCAGTCCATTCCCATTACGCTTCCGAAAGCCTGGAACCAGCAGGGATCGCTGAGGCGCGCCAGCAGCTCAGAAGGGCCGTAATGATAGAGGATCGCTTCCGAGATCCCGGTGCCGAGCCGCGCCATGCGTTCGGCGAGCCACGCGGGAACACGCCCGCCGTGCAGCGGAAGATCGGCGGTTCCTGAGCGCTTCATCTGTTTCTATTCTAACCGCGGGCGATTCGACGTTGTCGGCCGTCACGGTTTCCTGTGAAATGGCTTCATCGAGAATGCCTGCCTACGTCATCGCCGTCGCGGCGCTCCCGCTGCTCGTGTGGATGTGCATGCTCGCCGCGCGCGGCGGATTCTGGAATGTGCGCGCACAAACGCTTTTTGCGCAGCAGCTGGAGCCGCGTCACGCTCGAATCGCCGCCGTCATTCCCGCGCGCGACGAAGCCGAATATGTTGCCGAAGCCGTCGCCTCGCTGCTGCGCCAGGCGGATGTCGACCTGCGCATCTTCCTCGTCGACGACCAAAGCAGTGACGGAACTGCAGCCGCGGCAGTCAAGTCCGCCGAAACGGCCGGACGTGCCTCGGAACTCTCCGTCATAACCGGGTCTCCGCCTCCGCCCGGCTGGACGGGGAAGCTCTGGGCGGTGAAACAAGGAATAGACCGCGCATTGGAAACCAGTCCTGAATTCCTTCTCCTCACGGACGCGGATATCGCCCACGCTCCCGGATCGATCAGCCGGCTTGTGGCGCTCGCCGAACGCGATCAGCGCGACCTCGTCTCCCTGATGGTGCGGCTCCAATGCGACACGTTTGCCGAGCATCTGCTCATTCCTGCTTTCGTCTTCTTGTTCCTGATGCTGTACCCGCCGCGCTGGATCGCGCACCCGCACACGCGGACTGCCGGAGCCGCCGGTGGATGCATGCTCTTGCGGCCGGGCGCGCTGGCGGCGATCGGCGGCGTCGAGCGGATTCGCGGCGAAATTATCGACGATTGCGCTCTCGCCGGCGCCATCAAGAAGTCCGGCGGGCGCGTGTGGCTTGGCCTCGCGGATGACAGCGTCAGCCTACGTCCTTATACGACGTTCTGCGCCATCGGCAACATGATCGCGCGGTCGGCTTTCAGTCAGTTGCGGCATTCGGCTCTTCAACTCATCGGCACAGTTGTCGGACTCACACTGTGCTTCCTGCTACCGGTCATTCTCTTGTTGACGCGTGAGCCGCTGCTCATCGCGCTCGGAGCAGCAGCGTGGCTCCTGATGACGATGTGCTACCTGCCCATGGTTCGTTTTTATCGCCGCAACCCGCTCTGGGCTCTTACGCTTCCGGCGGCAGCAGTGTTCTACATGGGGGCCACCGTCGTCTCGGCGGTACGCTTCTGGCGCGGGCGTGGCGGACAGTGGAAGGGCAGGGCGCAGGACGTCACGCCATAACTTCGGGGTGTCGGCGGGCTTCGGACGCAAACCGTCGCGTGTTATCGTGAGGCGATCTTGGCCCAATGGACTTGTCCAACACTTCACTAAAACAGACCCGATCGTGGCTGCCCGCGATGTCGTCGAAGTGGCTTTTGGTGACGACAGCGGTCGCTCTCGCCATCCGATTCGTGTTTATTTTTGTTTGGGGGACCTCGACGCCCGATGGCGAGGTCTATGCCGAGATCGCCAAGACCTGGCTGCGCACAGGCGTCTATGGATTGCATGGCGCGACCGCGGCGACTCCGACGTACATCCGGCTGCCCGGGTATCCCGCGTTCCTGGCCGTCGTGTTCTCGATCGCCGGCGTCGATCACTACAACGCGGTGCGCTTCGTGCAAGCGTTCGTCGATGTGGCTACCGGTTTCGTGGTTGCCGACCTTGCGCGGCGCGTCATCTCGGAGCGCGCCGGCAACGCGGCCTTGGTTCTGTGGGCATTGTGTCCATTTCCGGCGAACTATGTTGCCGCTCCGCTAACGGAAACGTTCTCGATCTTCTGTAGTGCGCTGGCGCTGTTGTGCGTTGTTATCGGCTTGGACTCGCGCTCCTGGAAGCCGTGGATCGTCTGCGGCCTTGCCGTCGGATACGGCATCCAGCTACGTCCCGACGGCGGGATGCTGCTCATTACGATTGGGCTCTACCTGCTGTGGCATATGCTGCGCACGCGTTCGTGGCAGCGCACGATCGTCGCAGGAGTGGTGGTCGCCTTCTTTGCGCTGGCGCCGCTGCTTCCGTGGGCGATCCGGAATTACAAGGTGTTCCACGTCTTTCAGCCCCTCGTTCCGGCGGCCGCGAACGAGCCCGGCGAGTTCGTCCCCTTCGGCTTCGGGAAATGGCAAACTACGTGGCTCGTGGACTACGCGTCGATCGTCGATATCGGCTTCAAAGTGGACGGAGAGCCCATCAGCGTGAACGACCTGCCGAATCGCGCGCGCGGCGACGCGGCAGAGTTTGCGCGCCTCAAACAGCTCTTTGCGCAGTACAACGACAACCTTGCGATGACGCCGGAGATGGACGCCGGTTTCATGGAACTGGCGAACGCTCGGATCAAGCGCGCGCCGTTTGAGAATGCCGTCTTGTTGCCGGCTGCGCGCGCGATCGACCTGTGGATGCGACCGCGCAACGAATTGCTTCCTGTGGATGTTCACTGGTGGGACATAGACCAGGGTTGGCAGGATGTCGCAACAGGCGTTGCACTTGGCCTGGTCAATCTCTTCTATATCGGCATAGCAGTGGCGGGTCTGGCGACGCGCCGCATCCGTTACGTCGGCCTGCTGGCCGGATTCTGTGTCTTGCGAACCGCAATCATCACGGCCATCCAGTTTCCCGAACCGCGATACACGCTGGAATGCTATCCGGCCGTCATCGTCTTCGGAGCGGCACTGTGGGGCATGTCACGGTGGAGACGTCATCGCGCGGAGATTCCCGTCGCGGCATAGTCACCGACCGTGACATGCACCGCTTTCAGTGCCGCACCATTCCCGTTGCTTATTGACGCGGGAATCCGAACGGACGTATTGTCTCCCGGTTCGCAGTTCCTTCCTTGCGGCCACCGGGCCGCATATGGGCAATTCCACCTTCTTCCTGAAAGGAGCACGCCCATGGTTTCCCGCATCGTCACTTGCAACGTTCCCACCAACAAGCTCACCGACTTCACCACGCGGCTCTCCACTACGCATGTGCCGCGCATCAAGAACCAGCCCGGGTTCGTCGACATCATCGAGTCGGTGGATCCGAATACCGGCAATTTCGTGTGCATGACGCTCTGGAGGACCAAGCAGGACGTCGAGCGCTACGACAAGTCTCTCTTCCAGGAGATCGCCGAGGATCTGACGCCCCTGCTCAATGGAAAGCCGGAGGTGCAGACGCTGAACGTGGAAAATTCGAGCGCGCACCGCATCGAGCGCGGCAAGGCCCAAGCAGCCTGACGACTGTTGGAGCGCCCGCCTCGCGCCGGCGCCGACGCAATCCGGCAGCGCTCCAGATGGCGACTCGCGTCGCCAAGAAAAGGCGGTCCCCAGCCGGGACCGCCTTTTTGTGTCTACGAATGTTTGCAAGGCCGTGTTTTCTGTCTTCTCTTTGATCTTGCTTTTACTAGCCACTAGCCACTGATCACTAGCCACTTCTTCTCAGCGCAGCGCGTTCTCGTAGAAGCTGGCGATGTCCTTCCGCAGCTTCCCGAGCGATTCTTCGCGGATGTACATCATGTGTCCCGCTTCGTACTCCGCCATGGTGATGTTCTTGCGCACGCTGGGATCGAGCCCGAGGTGGTCGATGGTGTAATCGGCGGCGAAGAACGGCGTTGCCATGTCGTAGTAGCCCTTGGCGACGAACAGGTGCATGTAAGGATTCTTGGCGAACGCTTGCCGCAACAGCTCCGACGTGTCGGCCCAGCCCCCGCGATACTGCACACCCATGTCCCACGGCCCGATGCCGCCGCCAAGAATGTAGTAAGTCTGGTCGGAGTTGTAGCCGAGTTCACCGCGGACGTAGTCATAGAAGGCTGACGTGTACGGCGGAATGATCGCGGACATGCTGGGGTCGTACTGGATGCTGCCGGTCGCGGCGGATTCCTCCCAGCCCTCGAAGCGGCTGTCGAGACGTCCGACCGTACGCTTCTCGGTGCGCCGCAACTCCTTCATGTAGGCGTCGAGCGGCACGCGGAAGTTACTGCGCTCGCAGAAGTCTTTGTTGAGGCCCGTGTACCGCGCCATCTTTTCGGCCACCGACGCTCGTTCCTGCGGCGTCAGCGAGTCACCCTTGTTCAGCGCGGTCGAGTATTCGCCCATGGCGAAGGCTTCCGACTCGTGCACCGCTTTCTGGAAGTCCTGCTGAAGGTCCGGCGAAAGCTTCTTGTGGTACCACGCGGTGGTGTTGTAGCTGGGCAGCATCAGCTCGTAAGCAAGGTCGTTCATGCGCGCGAACTCGAGCGTGCCGAAGTTCAAGACCGTCGAGATCAGCATCACGCCGTTGACTGCCACGCCGCGATTGACGAGAACTCCCGCCAGCCCGGCGGCGCGGAACGTGCCATAGCTTTCGCCGACGATGAACAGCGGCGCGCCGAAACGCTGGTTCCGAACCAGGTACATGCGGATGAATTCGGCGACCGAGTCGAGGTCTCCCTGCACGCCCCAGAACTTCTTCCCAATCTCCGGGGTGACGGCGCGGCTGTAGCCGGTGCCGATGGGATCGATGAACACCAGGTCCGTTTGGTCGAGCCATGTGTACTGGTTGTCGACGAGCTGGAACGGAGGCTTCGGCATCCAGCCTTCGAGTTCCATCTTCACGCGCCGCGGCCCGATCGCACCGAGGTGCAGCCACACCGACGAGGATCCTGGTCCGCCATTGAACGAGAACGTCAACGGACGCTTGGCCGGAGGATTGTCGAGCGTATAGGCCATGTAGAAGATGCGGCCTTCCAGCTTGCCGGTGTTATCGCGCAGCGGCATGTACCCGGTCGTGGCGGTGTATTTCAGCGCCTTGCCGTTCACTGTGATCGTGTGATGCGTGATCGACGGCTTCTCCTCGGGTGGTTCGGCCGGAGTTGCCGCGGGACGCGCCGCGCCTTGCTGCGCTTCGCCGCCCGCCGGAGCTGCCGCCTGCGGCTGCTGGGGCGCGCCGTCGGGACGTCGGCCGTCCGGTTGCTGTGCGAACGCGATCGACGCGACTGCCAGGAACACACACCACAACGCAAAACGACGGAACATGGAGATCTCCTGATCGAGAAATGCGGATGAAGCGCACATCCTACCGGAGCGGCGAAGCGGAGTACAGGACGAACGAACAGTGTTGGCGGCATCGCATCACCCTGCTTTAATGAACCAATGGCTCCGCCCGCCAAGCTAGGCATGTTCGACAAGATGCTGCGCGTTGTTGCGCGCATTCCGAAAGGGAAGGTCGCGACCTACGGCGACGTGGCATACGCGGCGGGATTTCCCGGCGCGGCGCGCCAAGTCGCGTGGGCGTTGCACGCTTCGCGCGGACTGCCCTGGCAGCGCGTGATCGGATCCGGCGGCAAGATTCTGCTCGGCGGACATCACGGAATGGAACAGCGCATACGACTCGAGCAGGAAGGCGTTCGCTTCCTCGGCCTGAAGGTCGACCTCAAGCAGCACCGCTGCGCTTTCGCGGTCTTGCATCCGCCAAAGAAGAAGACTGCTAAGCCGCGACCTCGCCGCTAGCCGCGTCGCCGGCGAACTCCAGTGTGGTCTTGATTCCTTTGATCTTGCGGTCGAACCAATCCTGATAGGCGGTCATCGGAAGCTTGTTGGTGATGAGCCGGGCGAGTGCGCCAGGCCATTTCTGTTCGATCTCGACGAAGTGCTGAGCGCCCATGCGGAAGTGGCGAACGTTCGCATTCACGCTACCGAACACAACGTTGTTCCGTAGGACCAGGTCCTGGTTGATGACTGCGATCGGCTCGCTCTGGTCGATGTGTCCGCCCGTAACGCTCAGCAGGCAGAGCGCGCCGTTCGGCGAGAGGATCTGCATGGCATCGAACGCCACGCGCGGGCTTCCAGTCGCTTCGACGATGAGGTCGATCTGCTTGTACTTCTTGCCGAGCTCGCAAACGGAGCTGTCGCCGACAGAAAAATACTCACCGCCGATCATCTCCACGATCTGGCTTTGGAATCCGCCGGATTCCTCGCGTCCTACCACCACGCAAGGCAGATCCTGGTTCCGCAGGATCGCAGCCGCGAGGATGCCGACAGGGCCTGCGCCGAGCACCGCGACTTGCGCTGGCTCCCAATGGACGCGCCGCTGGATGCGGAAGGCCTGGTCAATGCCTTTCTCGACGACTGACATCGGCTCCAGCAGCACGCCGACCGGCGCGACTTGGGGCGCGATCTTGTTCATGTATAGCGGCACCTCCGAGTAGCGCTCCGACATGAACCCGTGACGGCGCATGATGCCGCGCTCGGTGTACTTTCCTGTCGTGCAGAAATCGCTCTCGCCGTGCTCGCAGTTGTAGCAGCTTCCGCACGGCCGCCGAACGGTGGATACGACGAAGTCACCCTTGGCGAATTCGGTGACCTGACTCCCGGTCTCGAGCACGACGCCGAAGTTCTCGTGGCCGAGGACGAGATACTCATCGCCGGGAGGTGCTTGGCCGTATTCGCCGCGGGCGATGTCAGCATCGGTGCCACACAGGCCGACGCGGATCGTCTGCACCAGAACATGCTCGGGCGACATGGGCGGATCGGGCACATCGCGAATGTGAATGCTGTTCGGTTTGCCCGGCAGGACGGCAATCGCTTTCATCTACGTCGTCTCCCGCGTGCCGCGTCTGGTAGAGTCGTCACGACGCAGCCGCATGTTCTCCAAACGCACAGAGTGGAACCTGGCGACCAACCGCCTGAGTCGCGCCGTAGAAGAGCGCCGCCGCGAGGGCGGACGGTTGCTCGACCTGACCGAGTCGAATCCCACTCGCGCGTCCATTACCTATGATGCGGTCTCGATCCTGAGCGCGCTTGTCGATCCGCGAGCTCTGGAGTACACGCCGGACCCGCTCGGCCTTCTAACCGCGCGCGAAGCGGTTTGCCGATACTACGCGGGGATCGGCGTCAACGTCGATGCCAAGCGCGTCCTGCTGACGACGAGCACGAGCGAAGCGTATACCTACCTGTTTCGCCTGCTATGCGATCCGGGAGACGAGGTGCTGGTCCCGACGCCGAGCTATCCGCTGTTCGAGTTTCTGGCGGGATTGCAGGACGTGCGACTCGTGCCGTATCCGCTGATCTACGACCACGGCTGGCAAATCGATATTGGCGCGATGGAGCGGGCGATCACGCCAAGAACGCGCGCGGTGATGGTCGTCCATCCAAACAATCCAACGGGGTCGATGATTTCAGAGAATGAGCGGACGCAGCTGAACCGCATTTGCGCCGGGCATTCGCTGGCCACCGTCGCCGACGAAGTGTTTCTCGATTATGTCCTCGACGGCAGCAGGGCAGCGAGCTTTGCCGGGAATGACGAGGTGCTGAGCTTCGCGCTGAGCGGCTTGTCGAAGATCGCGGGCCTGCCACAGATGAAAGTGGCATGGATCGTGACCGCCGGACCGGAGCAGCAGCGTGAAGCAGCGCTATCGCGGCTGGAAGTCATTGCCGATACGTATCTGTCGATGAATGCTCCTCTGCAACATGCATTGCCGGCACTGCTGGAGCAGCGCGAGAAGATCGGCGGGCAGATACTGGCGCGCGTCCATCACAACATGGAAGAACTCGATGCGCAGCTTGCACGGCAGAAGCTCTGCCACCGGCTCGACATCCAGGCAGGGTGGTACGCCATCTTGCGAGTTCCCGCGCACGGCAGCGACGAAGACCTGTGCCTGGCTCTACTGAACGAGCGCGGTGTCCTGGTCCAACCCGGATACTTCTACGACTTCCACAAGGACGGATTCCTGGTGCTGAGTTTGATTACTCCGCGCGACGTTTTTCGGGAGGGCCTCTCGCGTCTGTTGGAGTTCATTTCGGAACGAGAGACGTAGGAATCGCCGGAACTGCCATAATCGCCGGCATCGCCGGAATCGGAACGAGGAAGCAGGTTCTCGGCAAGCGCAAGTCCAGCCATCGCCGGGGAGTCTTCCGGACTTAGGCCTTTGCGCTTTTTTGGAGAGGAGCCTTCTTTGCGGTCTGGCTGGTAAGCTGCGCCGTCAGTTCGTCCAGTTCTTGCAGATCGTCAGACGCGGGATCGCCGGCGCCGAAGCTTCCGCGGTAATACGCATCGACAACCTGCCTGCTGAGCGCCCGCAGTTCCGCCTGCTCCTCCGGCAGCTGCTCGGCATGTTCGCGCAGGCCGCGCGAGGCGGGGCGCGGATACCCGGCCGCTTCCCAGCAGCGCGCAAGCAGAACTGGATACTGCCGCAGGCGCGATGGAAGCTCGACGGGCTTGCTCGGCTGGTGATGTCCGGGGCGCTTCCGGAAGCGGAACGCGAACCATGCTCCCACCGTGATCAGTCCCACCAGCAGCGCGAAGCCGATCCAGATCGCTCCCGTGCCGAGCGCGGCAACGATCCCACTCCAGTCCGATTCGCGCAGCCGCACCCAGAATTCGGCTGCCCATGCGGACGCGAACTCGATCGCCTGCGCGATCCGGCCGCTCTCATTGGCTTCGCGCCTGGCCACAAACTCCGCTTCGGGAGTGGGATCGGCTTCTCTCCAGCCACCCTGTGGGGTGAAGACTTCGATCCATGCATGCGCGTCGGCGTCGCGTACCACGTAGTGTCCGCCGACGGAGTTGTATTCCTCGACGACGTAGCCGGTCACGTAGCGAGCCGGAATGCCCTGAAGCCGCAGCAGCAGCGCTGCCGAAGTGGCAAAGTACTGGCAGTAGCCGCGCTTCTTCTCAAAGAAGAACTCGGTCACGGGGTCGGAAGTACGAAACGCGCCGACCTGCAGCGAATACGTGGCCGCGTTCTTCACGTATTCGACGGTGCGCGCGATACGGTCGTCGGTCGAGGAGCTTTCGGCGGCTAACTTGTCGGCGAGCGCGCGCCAGCGGGGATCGAGTTTGGGCGGCAGACCGAGAAACTCCGCTTCTGCACTCTCCTCGCCCGTCGTACTAGGGTGGTTCACGACGCCATACATCGCGACAGTCGCGGTGAGCGGCGGAACAAGGTTCCCAGAAGCGTCCGTGGACAGAGTGTCGATCGGCGCCCGTACCGCAACTTTGTTTGGCGGGGAGAGCAGTGCTCCCGGCGCGTGAACCACCTGGACGATCCGCGTCGTCACCAACCCGTTCATCGCGGGATTGGCTTTCGGGAAGACGAACGTAGTACCGGGGACGTCCTTGAGCCACTCCGGCGAGGGCGTGGACTGTAGCGGAGCCGTCCGCGTGATATGTGCCTGCCATGTCTTGCCGTTAAACCGCGCAAAGACGCGCCCGCGCAGTTTCTGCGGCTGCGTCGTCCAGACGCGCATCACGAGCCGCTTCGAAAGCTGCAGCTCTTCCAGATCGCCCAGGCTCGATTGTGTTGCCGCCGGTGTGGCCCCGCCCGTTTCGCCCATCATCCATCGGATAGCCGTGATCTCGACCTGACCCTGCAGCGGCGGCAAACCGGCGAAGAAGCACCAGGCGATGAACGCGCTCGCCACGCTCGCCACCACCAGCCGGAGGGAGAGCAGCCTCCACGGCGGACGCGCATCGCGCCGCGTCAAGAGGAGGTACAAGTACGCAGCCGCTCCGGGCGCGACCAGCAACGGCGTGATCTTGGCCGTTGGATTGAAGGCGGCGACGAGGAGCAATCCTATCGCAGCGGGAATTGCCGCTTCGGCGACGGGCCACACCGGCGTGCCGAGCAGGAATAGCGCCCCGAACGTCGCGAGTCCGTACCCGCAGAGCAGCGTCAGGACCTTCGCTGTGGATTCGGAGATGATGACGGCGTACGCCATCAGGACGAGCCCGAGCACGGTGGAAACACCAAGGAGTGTCCAGGAAAAATTGCGCAGCGCGTGAACGACAGATTTGGGCGCGCGGTTCAGGCGCCAGAACATCGAGAGCGCGGCCGGAAGCCAGAAGATCCATATTGCCGGCTGCTGGTACGACGAACCGAACGCCGCGACCGCCGCGCAAAAGAAGACGACAAGCAAGAACTGCTCAAGGCGTCGGGGAGGCGTCGCTGTCATGATTGCCGTCCCGCGCGCGCCAGCAGCGCTTCGATTTCGGCGGTCGTGTACTGGGTGAACTCGCCCAGGTCCGCGCTCGCATTTTGCCAGGGTTCGCTGGTCGCGCCGTCGCGCACGATCATCGCCCGCACGCCGGCGCCGCCTTCCTTCACGCGGCGCAGGAAATCCCGGCGTGGCGCATCCCAGTCCTGCATGACCGCGACGACGGTCGTGATGTGCGCGAGTTTGTCGAACAGTTGCGGCCCGATGGTTGCGAACGGCGCGTCGTAGCACGGCTCCAGGCACGAGAGCACGTCGAGAATGTTCTCCAGGTATGCCAGGCTGCGCCCGGCACTGACCTCATAGAGATCCGGACCGGCGGCGAGGATATCGACGACGTATTCACTTCGGGAGAAGTAATCCGCGATCGACGCCAGCAAGGAGATCGCGGCCTCGAACGCCTGCACGTGACGCTCGCTCGCCTTCTTCGGGAGGAACGTGTCGAGGATGAGCGCGATCCGGCAGAAATATTCTTCCTGGTATTCCTTCACCACCGGCTCGCCGCGCCGTGCCCAGCTCCGCCAGTGAATGTTCTTGACCGGGTCGCCTTCGCGGTACTCACGCGTCCCAACGAACTCGATGGCATCGCCGGTATTCGAAGACAGGGGGATTCCGCCCGGCTGATATTTGCGTCCGAGGGGAATGATGAATTCGTCGAGAGACCAGAAGCGCGGATACGCGAACAAAACCTGGTCCTGCAGCGCGACGGCGCGCGAGGTCACCAGCCGCAGCGGATCGGTGGATCGCACCGCCGCGCCGCGGAGCTCGTACTTGCCGCGTCGAAGCGCCTTGAAATCCAGCCGCGCCGAAGCGGACTCGCCCGGCTCGACGTCGAAGTACACCGCTCGCGGCTCGCACTGGATGCTGCTCCCCCACTTGGCAGGACGTGGGAGACTGAACTGGAGATCGCGCAGGGCTTTCCCGTTGCCGCTCACGTGAGCTAGCACTGTGAGCGGCACCAGCGCGGTGACCCGCTCGGGCATCCGGCAGTCGATCTTGATCTTCGGGCGCGGCTGTAATAGGCCCTGGATAGCGGCAATGAGGAAGATTCCCGCAGCGACAGAGAAGAGCACGAACACCTGCGTGCGCCGTGTGTCCACTCCAACCGCTGCCAGCACGACCATGCACCACAAGACGTAGCGGCCTCGCGGCGTCAGCCGTTCGCGATACTGCTCGACGACTGGACCGACGATCGGGATTTGCGCCAACGGTCGCGCCATGCTTTTTTCCTCGAGCGGATTGGTCCCGGCAGTTGAAGAGTTAGACGGGAACCGCCACCCGATCCAGGATCTCGCGCACGATGTCTTCTTTCGCAACGCCCGCGTACTTGGCTTTGGTGTCGAGCGCCAACCGATGCGCGAGCGTGTTGACGGCCACGGACTTTACGTCCTCGGGAATGCAGTAGTCGCGTCCGCTGAGGAAGGCACGAGCCTGTGTGGTGCGGAACAGCAGCAGCGTGCCGCGCGGCGAGCAACCCATCTTCAGCGACGGATGATGGCGCGACGCGTCGGCGATGTCGACGATGTAACGCGCGATGCGTTTGTCAAGAGCCACTGCGCGCACAGTCGTTTGCAACCCCACCATGGTGGCGCAATCCAGCACCGGGGTGACGTCGTTCAGCGGGTGATGATGGAACTGGCTGAACAACACGTCCACTTCGTGTTCCTTCGCCGGATATCCGAGATTGAACTTCATGGCGAAGCGGTCAAGCTGCGCCTCCGGCAACGGGTAAGTGCCGTGGAACTCGATAGGATTCTGGGTGGCGATCACCATGAACGGCGCGGGCAAGGGATAGGTGTTGCCCTCGATGGAGGCCTGTCCTTCGCTCATCGCTTCCAGTAGGCTCGATTGGGTCCGCGGCGATGCGCGGTTGATCTCGTCGGCCAGCAGGATGTTGGTGAACACCGGTCCAGCCTTGAAGGTGAAAGCGCCGTCGCGCGGATTGTAGATCGACGAGCCCAGGATGTCGGTCGGAAGCAGGTCGGGCGTGAACTGGACGCGCTTGAAGTCGGCCGACAGCGACTTGGCCAGAGCCTTCGCCAGCGTTGTTTTTCCGACGCCGGGCACGTCTTCCATCAACATGTGCCCGCCGCTGAGCAGCGCAATGATGAGATTCTCAATGACTTCGGGTTTGCCGAGAATGACGCGTCCAAGCTGGTTTGCCAACTTGGAGAGCAATTCGCGATGTTGCTGCGGTTGGGGAGAGGTCTGCGGCGTCGCCATGATGCACCGGCCAGGAGTGTGGGATTGGCGGAAACTGGCGCGCATCCTACTTTTCAAAGCAGCGAAAGTCAACGACGCATCGCGATGAGGGTACGGCGGTGGCCAGGAGGTTCGTTACTTCTGCAGGAACGGATTTGTCTCGCGCTCGTCGCCGATGGAAGTATTCGGGCCGTGGCCGGGGACGACAAGAGTGTCGTCGGGCAGGACGAGCACGCGGTGATGGAGCGAAGTGATGATTTGCTTATAGTCGCCGCCGGGGAGATCGGTGCGGCCGATGCTGCCGGCAAAGAGTGTGTCGCCGGCGATCAAAGTTTTCTCGACAGGGAAGTAGAGGCAGACGCTACCTTGCGTGTGGCCGGGCGTGTGGATCACGGTGGCCTCGTGCGATCCGACTTTCAGCTTGTCGGCGTCGCGTAGCGGTTCGTCAATGGTGACCTTGCCCGGCGGCTTCACACCGATCCACATCGCTTGGACGGGCAGCATCTTCAGCAGCGCGTTGTCATTCTGGTTGAGGAGAATCGGCGCTCCGGTAAGCGCTTTGAGTTTCATCGCGCCGCCGACGTGGTCGATGTGGGCGTGGGTGACCGCGATCTGCTTCACCGTGAGGTTGTGCTTGCGGACGATGGCCATGACCTGCTCGATGTCGTCACCGGGATCGATGACGATGGCGTCGCGACTCTCCTCGTCGCCGATGATCGAACAATTGCACTGCAGCGGCCCGACGGGAATGATGACGTGAATCATAGTTACGAGTTATGAGTTACGAGTTTCGAGTCGAATTAGTGTAACTGCAGATGCGACTCCAAGAGCAAACGCCACCCAGGGGTGGCGTTCAAATCGAAACTCGATACACGGAACTCGCTACTGCTTCGGCGGCGTTGGCGTAGCCGGCGGCGGTGTCGTTTGCTGGGCCGGCGCGGGCTGCGAGGTCGTCGACTTGGTGCCGTTGAGGACTGAGCCGGAGGTCGGAGCGTTGAACGCCAGAATCGAAAGGGTGATGGACGTGATCATAAAGATCACGGCTGACCAGGTGGTCGCTTTCGAGAGCAGGGTCGCGGTTCCGCGCGGACCGAAGGCGGTCTGGCTGCCGGCGCCGCCGAATGCGGCGGCGATGTCGGCGCTCTTACCGCTCTGGAGCAGCACGACGACGATCAGGAAAACGCATACGACTACGTGAACGATGGTGACAAGAACTGTAAGCATTTCTTCTTTAGCGGCGACCAGCGCCGCGAATCCTTTCCCTAGGTTCCATGGGAGATATGGTGCGGAAGGCGGGACTTGAACCCGCATGCCTTTCGGCGCCACCCCCTCAAGATGGTGTGTCTGCCAATTCCACCACTTCCGCTTAAACGGCCGGCTGCACCACGGCGAGAGCCTTCGACTGGCGAAGATCTGGCGTGAACAAGAGGCAGGTAGATTATAGCAAAAAGATGGATTTGGGCGCGATTCGGTGGCCGCGCCCTCCAACTACGCGGCGCGAGTCTGGTCGATCCAGCGGTAGCCGGCGTCGGAGTCGATTTCGACCGCTTCGCCTTCCACGGTGAGGTCGCGCAGCATGGCTTCGGCATCGAGAGGCGTGACGAGGAAGCCTTCCGCCTGGAGCATGGGAACGAGCTCGGCGGGGGTCATGGGAAGTGCGCGGCCGTCGGAAGTACGGGAGTTGCGGAGGAGGTGACGGCAAGCTTCGCGTCCGGACTCGAATCGGATCTTTAACATCGGGTTGTGGCCCAGGGACTGCATAAAGGCACCTTATAGGATGCTTCCGGTTAGACGTCAATTACCCAATCTCGGTGCAGATTTTTTTGTTCGCGACGCCGTAACCCCGCATCCCATGAAACGCAGCCACCTCGTCGGAAGCGGGACGTCGCCATGAGTGTTCCTTCCAGCGACTAACGCACGACCGACAGACACGAAAATCGCATTCCCATGATCGAGGCGCCATTTCGAGTTCCCGCGCCCTGGGAAAGCTGGGCCGTTGCGCTCGGGTCGAGCTGCGCCGTATTCGCGATCACGGTCGCAATCCAGTGGTTCATCTATAACAAGCTGCTCGGGCAAAGCGAATTTCATGCCGTCGGCGTGTCGGTGGCGTCGGTTTTGACTTTCGTTTTCATCCAGCGGATGATGGCGGCCTCGCGACGGCGCCGGCTGGAGACCTTGCGGCGGTTCCAGATCATTGTGGAGATGAACCATCACATCCGCAATTCACTGCAGGCGATCCTGTACCAGAGTTTTTCGCTGGACGATTCGGCGGCGGCGCGGTTGAAAGACGCCGTGGATCGCATTGCGTGGGTTCTCGAAGAGGTGCTCCCCGCCGTGCAAGACGGCAATTGGGGGAAACCTCCGGACGATGATCAACCGTCCGAACGCGCCGCATGAAAGCCACCGTTCTGGAACACAGCAGCGGCAAACGCCGCACCTTCTTTCTTGTTTTCGACCCGGGCGACACGTTTCTTCAGCCGATGATCGAGTTCGTCCGTAAGCATGAGATCGGCGGCGCGAGCTTTACCGGACTCGGCGCGCTCAGCGAGGCCACGCTGGCATGGTTCGATCCAGCCGACGGACAGTACAAGCCATTCCACGTGGGCGAGCAGGTGGAATGTGCGTCGATGGTGGGGAACATCAGTTGGATGAACGATAAGCCGTTCATCCACGCCCATTGCGTGCTGGGCAAGCGCGACGGTACGTCCCTGAGCGGACACGTAAAAGACCTGAAGGCGCTGCCGACGCTCGAGATCACGCTCATCGAACATGAGACGCGACTGGTGCGGCGTCGCCGGCCGGACACGGGATACGCTCTGATCGATTTGCCCTAAGAATCAAAAGCTCACCACAGAGGACAGAGAGCTTTCACCCAGGTCGCTCTGGCGCTCCGGCATGATCCGTCCTATAGTGGCACGCTCTTACGGAGGAGCGACGGTGATCTCGATGGTGGCGTCTGTACTTCTACTGTTGCAAGTTGCGGCGCCGGCGTCCGGCGATAGTGGCGTCATCTATGCCGAACTCAAGAACGATCTGAAGTACGCGCATGCGGGCCAGCAGGTGCGGATGGTCGCGCTGCAGGACACGCGAGCCGAAGATGGAACCGTATTGATTCCCTCGGGAGCAAAACTATCGGGCAAAGTCACATTCGTGCAGAAGCACAAGAAGTCCGAGCCCGCGATTCTCGCTTTCGTCCTCGAGCAGGCGACCTGGAAGGGCGGGTCGCTTGACTTCAAAGCTAGTATCCAGAAGTTGGAGCTGATGAAAGACGTGGCAAACGCGCCGTCTGGCGGCCCGTCGGGCCTTGGGCGCGGTTATGGGATGTCGTCGAGCGGCAGCAATGACCCGAAGTACCCGCCCCCGGATTGCAATGTCGATACAACGGCAACGAATGGCGGCGGTGCATCCGTCGTCTGCCGCGAGCGCGACGTCGACATGGGACCAGGCGGCCGCGTGTACCTGGTGATCGCGCCTCGCGCGAAATGACGCGCCAAGAAAAACGTCAGCGTAGTAGAGACGCGGCATGCCGCGTCTTTACCTGAGGATTCTCCTGGCCGGCGAGACGCCGGCGGTACCAGACGCGGCATGAACATTCTCGTGCCCCGAGAGGCCGGCGCTACCAGACGCGGCAGCGGTTGGCGTTGACCATCGGCTGTCCCGCTTTGCAGCTGAATGCCTTCTCAAACTCCGGCATATTCGCCACCACGCCGTTGATGCGATAGCGGCCCGGGGAGTGCGGGTCGGTGAGGGCGCGCATGCGAAGGTTCTCGGGGCGCTGGTTCTCGCAGGCCCACTGCGCAAAGCCAATGAAGAAGCGTTGATCGGGCGTGAACCCGTCACGGTTCTCGAGCTTCTTACCTTGCTCGGCAGCTTTCCACGCAACCCACGCCAGGATGGTCCCGCCGAGATCGGCGACGTCTTCGCCTTCGGTCAGCTTGGAGTTGATCTTAATGTCGTCGACGATGGTGTACTGCGCGTACTGATTAACGACGCAATCGGCGCGCTGCGTGAAGTTGGTGGCGTCTTGTGAAGTCCACCAGTCGCGCAGGTTACCCTTGGCGTCGAACTGGCGGCCCTCGTCGTCGAAACCGTGGGTGAGCTCGTGTCCGATGGTCGAGCCGGTGTTGCCGTAGTTCGGCGCGTCGTCGAGCTTGACGTCGTAGAGCGGCGGCTGGAGAACGCCGGCAGGGAAGTTGATATCGTTCATCTGGCCGTCGTAATAAGCGTTAACGGTGGGCGGCGTCATGAACCACTCGGTGCGGTCCACCGGCTTGCCGATCTTCTTCATCCAGCGCTCCGATTCGAAGGTGAGCGCGCGGTTCACATTGCCGTAGAAGTCGCCGCGATCGATCTTGACCGGGCCGTAATCGCGCCACTTGTCCGGATAGCCAATCTTGTTGACGATGCCATGCAGCTTGGTGAGCGCCTGTTGCTTGGTTTGCGGGCTCATCCAGTCGAGGCCCTGGATGTCTTGCTGCATGGCGGTCTCGATCTGCTTCGTCATGGTGAGCGCTTCCTGCTTGGTCTTCTCGGAGAAGGTGCGACGCACGAATTCCTCGCCCAGCGCTTCGCCGAGCTGATGGTCGATCCATCCGACGCAGCGCTTCCATCGCGGACGGAGCTGAGGCGTGCCGCGCAAGCTACGGCTGAAGAAGTCGAAATCTTCGTTCACGAACTTCGAGGAGAGATACGGCGCCTTGGCATGGACGAGGTGCCAGCGCAGGTAGCTCTTCCAGTCCTGGAGCGAGACGGTGCTCAATTCCTTGTCGAGCTGCTTGTAGAACTCCGGCTCGGTCACGTTCAGTGTCTGAACGGAAGGAATGCCGCTGGCGGTGAGGAAGGCGTTCCAGTCGAACGACGGCGTGAGCGCCTGGAGCTGCGTGCGGGTCATCTTGTGGAAGAGGTTATGCGGTTCGCGCTTCTGCACGCGTGTCAGCGAAACTTTGGCCAGGTCGGTTTCGATCTTCAGGATCGACTGAGCTTCGGTTTGCGCAGCGTCAGGGGAGTCGCCAAGCAGCTGCATCATGCGCGCAACGTGCGCGACGTACTTCTGGCGGATCTCTTCCGACTTGGCGTCGGTCTTCGTGTAGTAGTCACGATCGGGCAGGCCGAGGCCGCCGGCTTCGGCGAAGGCTATGATCTGCGACGAGTTCTCGAAATCCTGGTTGGAACCGAATCCGAAGACGAATCCCCCGTAGTAGAACCCGAGGCTGGCGAGCTGGAGCTTGGCTATGACCGGGGCCATACCGCGCGTCGAACTGAGGGCGTTGATCTCGTCGAGCGCGGGTTTCATCGGCGAGGCGTCGAGTTTCTCAACCTGCGCTTCATCCATGCACGCGGCGAAGTAATCGCCGATCTTCTGCTGGTTGGCGGTGCGACTGGAATCGGGCTTGGCGTCGGCTTCGAGAATGCCCCAGAGGTAGCGCTGATTCTCGTCGGCGAGCTTGGCGTAAACGTCCCAAGCCGGCTGGTCGGAAGGAATCGGATTCGCCTTGATCCAGCCGCCGCAGGAGTACTGGTAGAAATCGGCGCAGGGGTCGGCAGACTTGTCCATCGCGGCCACGTCGAGACTCGGCGTGTAGGGAAGCTGGGTCAACGGCTGTTCCTTGGTTGTCGTTGCCGGGGAAGGAGCTTGCTGCGCGAGCAGGAAGACGGCGCACACACAGATGAGGCCAATCGCGAAATAACGCATGATGATGTCTCCGGTCGGATGAAACACGACAGTTTACGCCGCACGCGCGCATTCTCCCAACGCGGCCCCGCTGCGGGATTCGCCTTAACCCCATGAGAGCGTCGTTAGGGGATGAATCCCATTGCGTCGAGCAGCTACATACCTCAGGATAGATCCATGAGCAGAGCACCCGGGTCGTGGTAGCGTGACGCGAACCGCTGACGTGGCGGACGACCGTGAAGCACAGCCGGCGCCCGCCATCCCCGGGACAATTCATTCGCGATTTGTGATTTCCGATCTCCAGTTGCGCACTTGGCTCACAAATCACAAGTCGCAATTCACAAATCCAGCGTGTTGATCGGCTTGGCGCGAGGGCAGAGCGCCCGGTTGACCGTGTCTTCTTCCGCAGCTTAGAATGAATTGGTTCCATCAGCGCGCCGTCCGGTGCGCTTGTGCTGCCCCCTCGTTCAACGGCAGGACAGCTGACTCTGGATCAGCATATCGGGGTTCGAATCCCTGGGGGGCAGCCAATCTTCTTCCACTTCGATCCTTCCTGCACCCTCTTCCCACCTTGTGGGACGCCTGCATTTCAACTTTTGACCCGTCCGGTACACTGTCGGCATTCATCGTAGCGAGGCGGCTCATGCGAGCGAAAACAGTTCTAGTCGCACTTTTCTTCCTCTCCGCAACTGTCCTTGGACAAACCAGTTCGTTTCAAGCGCAGGGCTCGAAGCCCGTGGCGCAGCGGATGGCGGATTCCGTGATTGCGCGCTGGACCGACGGTGACATGCCGCGAAGCGGCGGTCCGCAGAAGATCGCCGACTGGGCTTACGACAAGAACGTGGTGTTCGCCGGAATGGAAGCGCTGTGGCAGAACACTGCCGACCCAGCTTACTACCGCTACATTCAGCGCTCGATGGACAAGCTCGTCACGCCCGACGGGCAGATCCCCTCGTTTGCGCGCAAGGGTGAAGAGAACTCGCTCGACGAGATCGCTCTCGGCCGCGAGCTGCTGCTGCTGTACGGACGCACGCGCAAGGCGCAGTACTACAAGGCTGCGCAGATCATTCGTCACCAGCTCGAAGTGCAGCCGCGGAACCCTTCGGGAGGTTTCTGGCACAAGCAGCGCTATCCGAACCAGATGTGGCTCGACGGCCTCTACATGGCCGAGCCGTTCTACGCGCAATGGGCGGCGATGTTCCAGGAGACCAAGGATTTCGACGACATCGCGCACCAGTTCACGCTGATCGAGGAGCACACGCGCGATCCCAAGACCGGTTTGCTTTATCACGGCTGGGACGAGTCCAAGCAGCAGAAGTGGGCGAATCCGCAGACCGGAGCCTCGCCCGAGTTCTGGGGCCGCGCCGACGGGTGGTATGCCATGGCGTTGGTCGATACGATCCCATATTTTCCGCAGGACCATCCGGGACGCGCGCAACTCCTGACCATCCTGCAACGCCTGGCCGACGCGGTAGTGAAAGTGCAAGATCCGCAGACCGGGCTGTGGTGGGAAGTCATGGACAAGGCCGGCGCTCCGGAGAACTACCTGGAGTCGTCGGCGTCGTGCATGTTCGTGTACGCGCTGGCCAAGGGCGTGCGGCTCGGGTATCTCGATCCGAAGTTCGAGCAGAACGCGAAACGCGGCTACGACGGCATTGTGAAGAAGTTCGTCAAAGAGAGCGATGGTAAAGTCACGCTCGATGACACGATCTTCGGCGCCGGGCTCGGGTCGCTGGGCGGACCGGAGTATCGCGAAGGGAATTACAACTACTACGTTCGCGCTCCGAAGGGATCCGATGATCCCAAGGGCGTGGGAGCGTTCCTGCTGGCGGGCTCCGAGATGGACCTGGCGCCCACGGCAACGTCGGCGCGCGGCACCACGGTGATGCTCGATGCCTGGTACAACAGCCAGCACCGCGAACAGCCGAATGGCGCGTCGGTGTACTTCCACTACAAGTGGGACGATCGCGCCGACAGCGGCTTTTACACCTTCGGACGGATCTTCCGCAGCTTCGGCGCGCGTACCGAGACGCTCTACGAAGCGCCGCGGGCCAACAACCTGAAGAATGCGCAGGTGTACATCATCGTCTCGCCCGACATTCCGTCGAAGACGCCGCAGCCGCATTACGTCGACGCTGCCGATGTGAAGCCGGTAGTCGATTGGGTAAAGGCTGGGGGCGTCCTCGTGATTCTGCAGAACGATTCCGGCAACTCGGAGTTCGAAAAGTTCAACCAGCTCTCGGACGCGTTCGGGATCCACTTCAACGCCGTCCTCCGGAATCCGGTCGAAGGCAGCAAGTACGAGATGGGAAAGATCGAGGTTCCCGCCGGGACGCCGGTCTTCACGGGAGCGCACAAGTTCTACATGAAGGAGATCTCGACGATCACGCCGAAGGCGCCGGCGAAGGGCATTCTCTCGCTCAACGGTGAAACCATCATGGCGATCGCAAAGGTTGGCAAGGGAACGGTCTTCGCCATGACGGATCCATGGCTGTACAACGAGTACACCGACGGCATCAAGCTGCCGCCGGATTTCGAAAACTTTGAGGGCGGGAAAGAGCTCGCGAAATGGGTGCTGGAGCAAGTACCCGGACGTCGCGGCAAGTAGAAGCCAAAACCCACCACAGAGACACCGAGACACAGAGGACGGAAGGCCAGATGGTTCTGTGTGCCTCTGTGTCTCGTCCTTAATTTCCGGCTGGCTGTGGGACCTTCTTGGTTCCCGCCAGCTCCGCTTCGGTTTGCGTGATATTGCGCGGGGCGAAGTTCTTGAAGAATCCCCACGTGCCATATTGCGCCTGGATTTCGGGTAGCACTTCGTCCTGAAGCGCCTGTCCGGACTTTCCTGCCTGCTTCGCCTTCTCGATGTCTGCCCGCAGCGTGCTCAGATAGTTGCGGAACTCCTTCACGTCAGACGGCGTCGCCACGTCGCCATGTCCGGGCACAAAGGTTGCGTTGGGATGCGCGACGAGCATCCGATCGAGCGTCTCGATCCATGCGGAGGTCGTCGCGTCGATCAGGTTCGGCAGATGCTTTTGCCAGACGAGGTCGCCACCGAAGACGACGTTGGCGTCCGGTATGAAAACGACCGTGTCGCCGCCGGTGTGTCCGGGCAGATAACGCAGGTGAACCCGCCGCGATCCGAGGTAGACGTCCATTGCCTGGTCGTACGTTTCATCCGGCGGCACCAGCGCTTCCACGCGGGCGCGCTGCTCGGGCTTCGGGTCGGCGCCGAAGAACTTGAGATTCTCTGTGCGGACCCATCCGCGCAGGTTCTGGTGCGCGATGATCGTGGCGCCCGCTTCAGCAAACACAGCATTTCCGCCCGTGTGGTCGAGGTGGTAATGCGTGTTGACCACGAAGCGCACCGGCTGGGGCGTGACCTTCTTGATTTCTTCGAGAAGCGCGCGCGCCGCTTCGGTGGTGGTGAAAGTGTCTACGACGAGCACGCCTTTGTCGCCGACGATGAATCCAGCGTCACTGCCTGCTTTTCCGCCGTCGACGCCGATGGCGGCGTAAACGTTGTCGCCGACCTTCTTGATGTTGAAATCGGAAGACTGGGCGACAGCGGAAGCTGCAAACAGAAGCAGGATGAGAACCGATTTCACTTTCATGGCTGGCGATGCTAACACGGCTCTCTAAAAACATCCCGAGGTCGCCGCGGCGACCGAGGGAGCCCTATCCAACCCAGCATCTCGGGGTGGAGTAGGGCTCCCTCGTCGTTGCACTCCTCGGGATGTTTAAGTCACCGAGGATCGTTGCTGCTTCAAGAAGAAACTAGCGCCGGCCGTTATAGCCCTCGGGATATCCGCGTGCATAGCCTTCGCGATAGGCGTTCTTGTAGGTCTGTCTGTCGCCCATGCTCGAAACGTATCCGCGGGTGGCGTCCTTGTAATTGTCGTCGTGGGTCGGACGGAAGCTGTGTCCGGTGGCACGATCGCTGCGGCCGTCGGCAACGCCGTCCTGGTAACCGAATTGCCGAGCCTGCTCCCAGGGATTGTTGCCACGATAGCCGCCTGGGTACTGTCCGCCGCGATTATCCCGATCACGGTCACGATCGCGGTCCCGGTCGCGATCCCGATCACGCCCAACGGGGCCGACGGACTGATATCCGGCGGTGTAGCCATCCTGAAACGCCTTGCGCTCGTGTCCAGTGCGGTAACGTCCGCCTGCGTTGGTGTTCATGGACCGGTGACGCATCGCGTCTTCGCGGCCCTGACGGTAGCCGTCGTCATAGGCCGGACGGTCGCGATCGTCGCGACGTTCCTGCCCCGGATTCTGAATGGCCGTGCGGCCCTGATCCTGCGGAACGGCGTAGGCTGCGCAGGCGAGGGTGACGCTTGCAGCCAGGAAAATGCGATGCAGTTTCATCTGTCTTTCTCCGTCCACAAATAATTTTGGAGAGCAGCCGGATTGTATGCCGTCCATGCGACGCGTGCACCTGATAAGTCGTGCACATACCGGTTACCCTCGCCTCTTGTACGTCGGTGCGGCGCAAAAAGATTGGGGAGCCGTGGTTGCGGCTCCCCAAAATGGAACACCCTTTTTCGTTACTGTCCGACGGTTGCTTTCGCCGGCGATCCGTCCGCCGCGAAGAGCGTGACCGATCCCCATTTCTCAAGCATCGGTTTTACCTTGGAAGCGTCGGCCACGGCGACGATTTGTACCGCGCCGGGGCTGAGATACTTCTTCGCCACGCGCTGTACGTCGGCAGCGGTGACGGCCATGATCTGATCGGGATACTTGTCCCAATAATCATCGGCGAAGCCATAGCGTTCCGACGTAAGTGCAAAGTTCAGGATCGACGCCGGACGCTCGAGCGAGAGCGCGAACGTCGCGACCATCGACCGCTTTGCCTTTTGCAGTTCGTCCGCCGAAACCGTTTCGCCGACAATGCGCTGGAATTCGTTGAAGAATTCCGTCACCGCGCCTTGCGTGACGTCGGACCGGACTTCGCTGTTGGCGATGAGCGTGCCGCGGTACTGCTGCGCGGAGACGCGGCTGTAAGCACCGTAGGTGTAGCCCTTGTCTTCGCGCAGGTTCATGAAGAGCCGCGCCGCTGCGCTGCCGCCCAGGATGTCGTTCATGACCTGGAGCGGAACGTAGTCGGGATCGCGACGGTCGATGGCGAGATTGCCGAGCAGCAGGTTGGTCTGGACCGAGCCCGGCCGATCGACGAGGAAGAGCCGCGTCGCACTTTGTGCCGAAGGAACCTCCGGCATAGAGACCTTCAGGTCGGTCTTCTTCCAGTCCGCAAGCCATTTGTTCAGCTTGGCGATGATCTCGGTGGGCTTCACGTCGCCCGCGATTGCCAGTACGGCATTCTGCGGCACGAAGCGCTCATGGTAGAACTTCGCCAGTTCGTCGGGTGTCATGGCCGCGACCGATGCGTTGGTCGCCGACAAGACGGCGGCAGGGTGGCTGTCGCCGTAAAGCGCCTTGGCGAAACGTTCCTGCGCCAGGAAGGCAGGATTGGTGCGCTGCTGGCGCAGCTGAACGAGGGTCCGCTGCTTGAGCTGATCCAGTTCATCGGCCGGGAAGCTCGGGTGCAGCAGGATGTCGGCTGCGATCTGGAACCACTGGTCGAAGTTATCGCTCAAGCCGGAAGCCGTCAGCGACAGCTCGGGCGAAGCCGCCGCCGCGTTGCCGCCGATGTTCGCGCCCAGCGCGTCAATCTCCTCCGCCAACTGCTTGCTGTTGCGCGTGGTTGTGCCCTGGCGCATCAGCTGCACCGTCATCTGAGCGAGGCCGGGCTCCGATGCCGGATCGAACAGCGGTCCGGCGCCGTTAATGACGAGTTCGGTATTGATGACAGGGAAGCGATGGTCTTCGATGATGAGGACGTGCACGCCATTGTTGAGCGTCGCCTTCACCGGCTTGGGAATGTGGACGCGCACGACTTCGCTGGAAATCGGCGCCTTGTTGAGCCGCACCAGCGCGGCTTCCTTCTTGCCTGCCTCCTGCTGCGGCGGAGCCTGGGCAAGCAGGGGCAGGGCAGCCGCGAGGCACGTTGCCAGCAGCAGCCGAATGCAGAAATGAATGTTCTTGTTCATGGTTTCTCTCCCCGGCCTACTGGCCCGCCGATGCGCCACCCGCCGGCTTACGCTTGGGCATGGTGACGATCACGCTGCGGTTGTTGGCGTCGAAATACTGGTTGGCGACGCGTTGCAGATCCTGCCGCGTTACTGCCGCAACCTTCTGCTCAACGGTGTTGATCAGGTTCGGATCGTTGAAGAACGTCGCGTTTTCGGTTAGATCGATGGCGCGCGTCAGGCTGGTCTGCATCTGGACGGCGCGGCGGTACCGCAACTGCGTCCGCACCTTGGCGATTTCCGCGTCGGTGGGCGGATCCTTCTTCACCTTGTCGAGTTCCTCGTAGATCGATTTCTCGATGTCGTCCAGCGACTTGCCCGGACGCGGCGTCGCGATGAGGAGCGCGGCGCCCACGCCACGCTGTCCCTGCTCGCCGCCATTGATCTGTGCCACCAGCTGCTGATCTTTCACCAGCTTCTGGTAAAGGCGCGACGACTGACCATTGCTGAGCACGGCCATCAAGACTTCCAGCGCATAAGAGTCCGCGGTGTTGTCAGGCGCGGTCTTGTACGCGATGGTCAAGCGCGGCAACGGAGCAAAGGCATCGTCGATCTGGCGGCGGCGCTCGGCCGTCTGCTTGCCTTCGTTAACCACGACCGGCGGAGGTGGCGTCTGCGACGGAATGCTCTCGAAATACTTCTTCACCTTCTCGATCGCGACCTTGCTGTCGAAGTCGCCGACGATCGACACGCAGGCGTTGTCGGGCGCGTAATAGATCCGGAAGAATTCCTTTACGTCATCCAGCGTGGCGGCATTCAGGTCGGCCATGGAGCCGATGGTGGAATGCTTGTAGGGAAAGCTGTCGAAGACGGTGTCGTCGATGGCTTCGAAGGTGGTGCCGTAAGGCTGGTTGTCGACGCGGAAGCGCCGTTCTTCCTGCACCGCGTTGCGCTGATTGTCGAGCGTCTGCTGATTGAGGTTCAGCGAGCGCATGCGGTCGGCTTCGAGGAAGATCCCGAGTTCGAGCTGGTTGGCGGGGAGCGTCTCGAAGTAGAGCGTGCGGTCGGAGTCGGTGGTGCCGTTGTCCGATCCGCCCATCTCCTTGATGAGGGTGGAGTGCTCGTTGCGTCCGACGTTCGCCGATCCCTCGAACATGATGTGTTCGAACAGGTGAGCGAACCCGGTGCGGCCCTTGACCTCGTTACGGGAGCCGACGTTGTAGGTGACCGCGATGGAGTAGACCGGTGCGCTGTGATCCTCGGAGAGGATGACGCGCAAGCCGTTTTTCAGCTTGATGTCCTGGAACTTGATCGTCCGGTCAGGTGCCAAGCCTAGTTTGGCGGTCGCGCGCGCTTGCGCCGATGCCATCCCGGCCAGCAGCGCCAGGCAGGCGATCGCTGGGATGATTCGCTTCAACATGAATTTCTCCTTGTTAAGGAAAGAGAACTGACAATCTGTGCCGTCGCCGGCACGAGCGTCCGGTGAATGCTCTGCTCCCGGCACGCGGCTTATCGTATAGACGTGGAACTCCGCTGTCTGTAACGAATCGGTTGAAAATTACGCTGTGTGAGGGCCGTCACCGACGTTGACTGCCCGTCGCCCGCCCTATTTCGTTTGCGCAGCTTCCGCGTCGCGCTGATCCTGGAGGAAGTCGGTCAGCTGCAACCGCAGGTTGCCGGCATTCGAGGCGTAGAGCATGCCCGTTTCGAAGTCGATGATGCCCTCGCGAATGTAGTTCTCGATCACGCCGTCGAAGTGCTGCATGCCTTCGAGGCCGCCGTCTTTCATCGCGTCGAGCAGCGACTTGCCCTCTTCTTCGCCCTTCTCGATGTACTCGCGCGTACGCATGGTCGACTTCAGGATTTCGATCGCCGCCACGCGCCCACCACCGACCTTCGGGATCAGGCGCTGCGAAATGAAGAACCGGAACGTGGCAGCCACGCGTCCGCGAATCGGCGCCTGCTCGCTCATCGGGAAGACGCCGATGATGCGCTCCACCGTCTTCGACGCGTCGATGGTGTGCAGCGTCGAAAAGACAAGGTGGCCGGTTTCGGCGGCGGTGAGCGCGATCTCGATGGTTTCCTTGTCGCGCATCTCGCCGACCAGGATCACCTTTGGCGCCTGCCGCAACGCGGCATGCAGCGCCATGGAGAAGCTCGGCGTATCGCTGTGCAGCTCGCGTTGATGAATCGTGCCCGCCTTGTGCTGGTGCACGAACTCGATCGGATCCTCGATGGTGAGGATGTGCTCCGCATGGTTGGTATTGATCTCGTCGATGATCGCCGCGAGCGTGGACGATTTTCCCGAGCCGGTCGGTCCTGTCACGAGCACCACGCCGTTCTTCAGGTGCGCGCAATCTTTCAAGATTGGTGGCAGATGGAGATCGTCGAAAGTCGGAATCTTCTGCGGGATGACGCGCATGACAATGGCGTAGGTCCCACGCTGCCGGAAGATATTCACGCGGAAGCGGGCAATGCCGGGCACGCTGTAGGAAAGGTCGGCCGAGCCGTCATCCTTCAACTGCTGTAACGCGATCTTATTGGGGCCGATGAGGTCACCGGCAATGCGAGCCGTGTCTTCAGGCTTGAGGATCCCCTGGCCCTGGATCGGCACCGGCGTCAGCTTGCTGTTGAGCTCGACTTGAGGCGGACGGCCGGGCGAAAGGATCAGGTCGCTGACCCCCTTCGCGAAATTCACCATCGCCGTGATGATCGCCGCCGTGGAAAGGGCTTGAGTCGGTGCGGCGGCCGCCGCTGCAACGGCCGGAGGACTGGACGGTGTTGCCATGCTTAACTCCCTGCAAAACCCTGCCCCGCACGCACTTGAGGCGCGCTACGGGACCTTGCTGACGGCCGTTTGGGGGATTTTTCTGGCCCGGCGAAGCATATCAGGAAATCCCATTTCTCTCCACGACGGAATAGGCGACAGGCGCGCGGATTGTGCCGCCGGGCGGGGAATTCTAGAATCGTTGCATGTCCAACGTTGGAAGCGTTTCGCTCGCCTGCGATCCCTGTGAGGCTGCCCGAAGGCTGCTGCAACCCGCCCAGGCGGCGCTGGTCGTCATCGACATCCAGGAGAAGCTGCTGCCGCCGATCTTCAATCGTGACGCCCTGGTGCGGAATTCGCAGCTGCTGATCCGCCTGGCTGGCGTGCTGGATCTGCCGGTGCTGGTCACGACGCAGTATGCGAAGGGGCTTGGCCCGACCGTGGGCGACGTTGCCACCGCTCTCTCCGAACTGCCGGCGCCGCCGCGCGCGCTCGACAAATCCGAGTTCGGATGCTTCGGCAACCCGCAATTCTGTGTCGCGTCGCGCGCCCTGCCGGGAAAGCGAACCACTTTGCTGCTCTGCGGCATGGAGGCGCATATCTGCGTTCTCCAGACGGCACTCGGAGCGCTGAGCGAGGGATACATCGTGCACGTCGCCGCCGACGCGATCGGGTCGCGGACGGAACAGAACTGGAAGCTCGGCCTCGAGCGCATGCGTGCCGCCGGTATTGTCATCTCATCGGCCGAGATGATGATTTACGAGCTGCTCGGCGGTTCCGGAACCCCGGCGTTCAAAAAAATGCTCCCGTTCCTTAAGGGCTGAGTGCGAAGAAACGTCGCAACAGGGCTGAGTAGCAGCATCGGCGTGCCTACCGTAGGCACGCGAAGGGTTACTATGGAGTTAATATGCGCCGTTTTCGGGCGTCACCTTATGTTCCAGCGCTAAAGCACTGATGAATAGCGACTTGCACGACTTAAGGTCGGGCGACGTGTTCTGACGCTTTGGCCCCCACCGTGCAATTGAATGAGCGTTGGCCCGCCCCGGAGCGGTTGCTCTGCGTGCTGGAACCGAAACCAGGGGAACAGCGGTTTCGACACGCCGTGCGACCTCGATGCCAATGGGACTGCCTTTTCGGAGCGGGCCAGCGAAAGTTCGTATCACTAAGCCAGCCGATGGGCTGGCTTTTTTCGTGGCAGGACCGCTGCGCCCGATTATTGAGTGCAACGGCGCTCGACTGGCTGACGTCTAATGAACGAGAGAGTACCCGCATATATGTGGCAGACCCGGCTGGTTCGGAATCGGAAAATGAGAGCTGTATTTCCGGTTGCTTGCGTGCTTTTCCTGGCTGGTGGACTGTTCGCGTCAGGCGGGCAGGCCCCGACACCGGCAGTTCCCGCCAATGAACTCGTCCGAGGCGCGGTCACCAAGGAATTGAAGACCCAGGCGGGACGAAGCGAGCGCTTCCGTTACCGCATGAAGAAGGTCACGCCGGAAGGCTCGCAGATAAAAGAGTACGTCGAAACCGACGCCGGCACGGTGGGGCGTCTCGTCGCAATGAACGACCAGCCTCTTGCTCCGGATGCCCAGGCCAAGGAAGACGCGCGGTTGCAGAGCCTGGTGTCGAATCCGTCGCTCCAAGCCGATCGCCAGAAGAAGCAAAAAGAAGATGAAGAGCGCGTGACCCGGATGGTGGGCGCGCTGGCCGACGCGTTCAACTACGAATACGACGGCAACGAGACCGGCAAGAATGGCGCGGAACTGATTCGTCTTAAATTCCAGCCGAATCCGAACTACGATCCGCCGACGCGCGAACTCAAGGTCTACCAGGGCATGCAGGGCAAGATGTGGATCGATGCCACTTCGCACCGCATGGTGCGGCTCGAGGCCACACTGTTCCGCGATGTCGACTTCGGCTGGGGCATCCTCGGGCGGCTGTACAAGGGCGGACACTTCGACATCGAACAGTCGGACGTGGGTGGCGGACGCTACGAAACGACGTACATGAACCTCGACTTCACCGGCAAGGTGATGATGGTCAAGTCGCTGAAGATCCGCGACACCGAGACGCTGTCCGATTTCCACCGCATTGGCGACAATCTCACGCTCGCGCAGGGCGTGGAAATGCTGCGCAGCTACCAGCCGGGGAAGGACGTGGTCGCCCAGGGCACAGCGCCGGCACCGCCGCGATCACAGCAGAAGTAAAAAGTCTAAAAGTCGAATCGGGTAAAGTGAAAGCGCGGACGCTTTGACTTTACCCGATTCTATTTTTCACTTTGTACTTTCGTTACGCCGCAGCGATGATCGCGGCGAATGACTTCGGATCGAGGCTGGCGCCGCCGACCAAAGCGCCGTCGATCTCTTCTTCGCTCAGCAGCGACTTCGCGTTGTCCGGCTTCACGCTGCCGCCATAGAGAATGCGCGTGCGTTGAGCTGCGGGTTCGCCGAATGCCTTGCCTGCTTCCGCGCGCACAACGCGATGTGCGTCGGCAGCCATTTGCGGCGTCGCCGTCTTCCCAGTGCCGATGGCCCACACCGGCTCGTAGGCGATCGAAAGCGAGGCGGCGTCTTCCGCCGAGATCCCGCGAAAAGCGCCCACACACTGACGCCGCAGCACATCTTCGGTGAGCCCCGCTTCGCGCTCCTGAAGCACTTCGCCCACGCAAACGATAGGGCTAAGCTTGGCGGCGATGGCCGCTTTCAGACGCTTGTTCACCGTGTCGTCGGTTTCGCCGAAGTACTGGCGCCGCTCGGAGTGCCCGATGATGACGTGCGTGCATCCCGCCGCTACCAGCATTTGCGCCGAAACCTCACCGGTGAATGCGCCTTCTTTTTCCCAATGCAGGTTCTGACCGCCAACCCCGACGCGCGTTCCGGCGACGCCGGCAACCGCGTGCAGATTGACGAAGGGCGGACAGATCACGAT
>Ga0157369_10001015_pt1 | contig 35346 bp, 39 predicted proteins | sample C25metaG_FD_113461 | JGI IMG/M metagenome (GOLD analysis project Ga0157369, IMG submission 113461) | Corn rhizosphere microbial communities from Kellogg Biological Station, Michigan, USA - C2-5 metaG | ecosystem: Host-associated > Plants > Roots > Rhizosphere > Soil | place: USA: Michigan... | reverse complement strand
TCTCATCATTGCCAGCCCCCGCGACCGTCACGGTGTGGCTGTGCGCACCAATCGCCACGGTGTGCGAGTGCGCCCCCAGGGCTAAGGTGTGACTGTGTGCACCGATGGGAACACTGTGCGCATGTGCGCCTGCGGCACCTGTCAATGCCGATGTTGCGGCACTGCGGCTACCCGCCGTGTAATTCCCTGCGGAGGCAGCCACCACCCCGTAAAGCGCCACATCCGGCGGCGTCCTCACCCCCGAAACGTGCGTATGTTCGCCCGCCGTGTTGGTTGACTTCGTTCCGTAATCAAACGTGCTCGTCGCCCTGGTGCCATAGTCAAATGCGCTGGTTGCTTTCGTCCCGAGATCGGTGCTTGAAGCGCTGGCGCTGTGGGCATGAAATTTAATGCCGTCCAGTTCCTGAGATAACACGGCGCGCCCCCCTGCCGGTTTACCTTTGACCGTCCAGCCGCGCATGTCCGGGATCACACCTGACGGATACGCCGCCGCCAGAAACGGATACGCGGCTTTATTGAACGACTGACCCGCCATCAGGGCATAACCTTCGGGGATATTGTCGGACGGCCACGGGATCGGGGTACCCACCGGACAGGTGTTATAACCGTCGTGATGGATCATTTTCCAGCCGTTAAATTTACCGTCGCAGACGGCGGCAAAACCGATGTATTTGCCGTAGAAATCAATCCCGATTGTCGTGTTGTAACCGACGCTGTTGCCGTGAGCAGAATTGATGTAATGCTTCCAGGGGTGACCGCCAGGCATCCCGTTTAGCGCGGAGGGAGAATTAAAAAAACCTGAACGCTGGCGCAGCTCAACCGCAACATCACCGACAAGCTCGGCGTAAGTATTCAGCCCCGCCCCTTTCGGCACACGGCCCTCGGCATTCTCATTGGCTCTCACTGCCGTATCGTAGGCTGTTTTGACCGCTTTTGGCGTCGCGGCAAGCGCCTCCGTGTTGCTGTCGGTGCCGCTGTATAACCGGGTAATACCTTTCTGCGCCGTGGTGGCGTCCTGCGCAACATATTTTGAACTCGCATAATCAACCACGGCTTTAAGCGCTTTTGAGGTGGCGGCGTGCGCTTGTGAATCGCTGTCGGTTGCGTTGCTGAGCTGCACGATGCCTTTTTGCGTCGTGGTGGCGTCCTGCGCCGTGTATTTGGCGCTGGCAAGGTCATACGCCGCCTTAACAGCTTTCGGGGTTGCTGCAAGCGTCTCCGACGGGCTGTCGGTCGCGCTGCTCAGTTGGGTAAACCCTTTTGCGCTGAGCGTCGCATCAGGGTGGCGGCGCGACTGCTCATGCTCAAGGAGCTTGCTGTCAACGTAATCCTGCGAGGCCATCACGGTGGTGGCGTCGATACTCAGCTCAACGGACGCCAAATCCGACAGAACGATAACCATGCGCAGGGTCTGCGCGCGCCCGGAACCCTCTTCGAGTTTTGGCTTATAACTCTCCGCCATATTGCTGACGGCAACCAGCGTGCCGGTGTCGTCATAGAGCCCCATTTCACGCAGCCAGAACCCGCCTGTTTCCGGCGGGATAACCAGCTCGGCCACGATGTAATTTTTGTTTTTATTGTCCTGGCTGATTTTATTCAGCTTATTGCGCCAGACTTCATTAATCAGCTTTGTCTGGCCTGCGTCGGGCCGGGGAAGCTTACCGCCGCCGTCGCCGACGGCCATCGCGGTAATATTCACTTTCTTACCGCCCGGTGTGAGCGCGGCGGCAAATTTTGCCGCGCCTGCGGTGGTGACCACCGTTCTGTATTTTGCAGTCATGCTTTTCTCACTTAACCCGGATAAACCGTAATAATGTCGCCGTCGTAACCCGCCCCACCGGCGAAAAGATATCCCGCAACATCCTGAATAATATTGAGCCCGATAAGATGGCGGCTGGCCGGTTTCGCATCGGCAATAAGCCGCTCCATCTCCTGATACATTTCCTCCGAAATGCCGGTTTCGAGGACGCCGATATCAAGCCGGAATGTGCCTGGCGGCTCGTTGTTTTCCCACCACTCGATAATGTTGATGACATAGCCGAGCGGCTCAACGACACGACGCACCGCCCCTATGGTGCCCTTGTGGCAGTGGATGAAATACGCGCTGCGGATCACATCGCGCTTCGTTTCCTCCGGCCATTTCTCATCCCACCGGTCGACCGAAAACGCCCAGGCCAGCCACGGCAGGAGGTACACCGGGCAGGTGTCGGGATTCCACAGTCTGCGCAGCGGTATCGGGGTGTTTTCGATATCGGCACAGGCACGCGCCGCCGCCACCTCAAGCGGGGACGAACCCACCGGCAACAGACGCGACTCATTCATCAGACCCCCCGATCACAATCTGATAATCCGTGCAGTAAGAGGCCTGGGTGCTGTCGAGCACAATGTCAGAAACCGGCGCGGCGAGCTCGACCCGCTGCACCCCCTCAACGTGCAGGGCGGCATAAATGGCGGATTTGCGGATATCGCGCCCGAGCCGGTGCTGCGCGGTGATGTATGCGCTGAGCTTTGCTTCGGCGGCGCTGCGCACCGGCTCACTTTCGGGGCCAGGGTAGAGATAAAGGGTGGCGTTAATCCGGTAATCGACAATGCTGGCCGACTGTACCGTCACGCGGTCAGCCACCGGCCTGACGTCCTCGTCGTTGAGTGCATTACGCACCACGGCAAGGAGCTCATCAGAGGCTGCGCCGTTGCCCTCGCGGGATAACACCGAGACCGTGACACAGGCAGGTTGCGGGCTGGTCACAGAGATATCAGCGACCCGCCCGTCAGCGCTGCGCCCGTGAAACTCATACGCGCCGACAGACCCGGCCACGCTAAGCCCTTCGAGCGCCTGCTGAATGCGCAGACGAAAATCGCTGTCGGACTCCATCACCGCTGCAACGGGCGGGAATGCATCTTCATCTGCCGGGGTGATCACCAGGCGCGAGACGTTGTAATTCGCCCCGATGACGTCAAGGTCGTTACCGGCAGCGAAGGCGAGCATGGTTGCGCGCGCGGCCTCGTTAACACGCTGACGCCAGATAACTTCCCGGTAGGCGTTTTCCTCAAGGAATTTGGTCAGCGGCTCCGATTCGAGCGCCAGCGTGCGGGCGACCGCCTCCTGCTGCTCTGCCGGAAACAACGAGACAAGTGTCGCCTTGCGCTCAGTCAGAATGCTTTCGTAATCGAGCTGCTCGACCACATCAGGCGCGGGGAGCTGGCTTAAATCAACAATCGGCATGGGTTAGCTCACAGGGATGGTTAACGAAAGGGGCTCGCCGGTGGTGGCAATCTCGCCGGTCAGGCTGACCACCATGCGGCCATCAGACTGACGTTCGGTCGCCACCGCGCTCAGCGTGATACGCGGCTCCCACTTCAGCACGGCGAAATAACAGGGCACCTTAATTTGCAGCTCAAGCGCCGGGGTCTGGGGCTGGTCAATCAGGGAGGACAACAGCGAGCCGTAATCACGGCGCATCACCCGCGAGCCTACAGGCGTACGCAGGATATCGCTGAGGCTCTGGCTGATGTGTTCCGCATCCGTCAGCGCCCTGCCGGTGCTGCGGCTCATACCGATATAACGCGCGGTCATAGTGGCGCTCCGGTTGTTCCGCCGCTGTCGCCGGGGTGCTTATGGGTGTGCAGTACCTTGCCGTTAGAGGAGAGCGCGCCGCCGGTGTGCTCGATGTTGCCGCGCAGGGTGCCGCCCTGCTGCACTTCCAGCGAACCGGTGATGAGCCTCCTGGTGCAGACCACTTCCGGCGTATCGAGCGTGATGCGCGAGGAGGCTCTGACAGTCACAACCGGCACCGTCGCGGTAAGGGATTCAGAGGCGGTTACCGTGGCGGTTTTGATGCCGCTGACGGTCAGGGCGCCGGTTTTGGGTTCGTACTCCATCACCGCGCCATCGGGGAATGCAACATGCCACGCATCTGCTGAGGCAGACGGGGCGGGGTTGCCGTCGGAAAAAATGCCCGGCAGCACAAAGGCGGTATCGAGCTCGCCGCCCACGGCCAGAATCAGCACCTGCTCGCCAATTGAGGGAGCCCACCATGTGCGGGCGCGACCGGCGCGCTGCGTCAGCCACTGGAGCCAGTCGGTAACAATGCCGCCGGTCTGCACACGGCAGCGCCCGGTAATGAGATCGGTTTCGACCACAATGCCGGTGCGTACCATGTTGCGGAGTGCGCGGGCAAGTTCATTGATGTTTGCGAATGTATTCATGTTGTACAGCATGCAAAACGCCAAAGATTTCAACAATCATTTGAGATTTTGCTATGTCTACCACAACAAGATCGCATAAAGTTAAATTTAGATACCAGCGGTAGTATGAGAATTTATTTACGCTTATAAGGAATGGACTATGTCTGAGATACTTATAGAATACGACGAGCTTAAAGAAACATTCGAATCTTATGCATTGTCTTTACAGTCATTACTTAACACCCTTGTGAGGGATGCTGGAATTTCTGTACACACTCTAGAATCGCGCGTAAAAAACCGGAAAAGCTTGGATGCTAAGATAGTTAAAAAAGACAAATATAAGTCCATTGATGATATAACGGATGTTGTTGGAATAAGAATAATCTCCCACTATGCTAATGATGTTGATAAAATTGCAGAAATAGTCGAAGAGGAGTTTTTAGTGGATAAAGAAAACTCCATTGATAAACGAGCAACCTTAGAGCCCGATAGGTTTGGATATCTATCATTGCATTATATAATAAACCTTAATGATAAAAGAACAAAACTTAAAGAATATGCGCCATATAAAAAAATAAAAGCTGAAATTCAGATTAGATCCATCCTACAACATGCATGGGCTGAAATTGAACATGACATCGGTTATAAATCAAGTAACGGACTTCCTAACGAAGTAAGGAGATACTTTTCAAGGCTGGCAGGGCTTCTTGAATTAGCGGATGATGAGTTTGTGAAAATCAGGAAAAGCATTACTGCAAGACAGGAAGAGGTTGCGGACGCCATAAAAGATGGACATAGTGATGTTTCCTTAGATGTTGTATCGCTTGCTGAATTTTTAAACCAAAGCACTGAAATAGCCGATATAGCCCAAGCCTATAAGAAAGAATACAATATCACCATAAGTAAAAACTCAGACAAAAACATCTTACCCCAATTAATAAAGCTATTGAAAAGCGTCGAAATAAGCACAATTAAAAGCTTGAGTAATGCACTTATTCTACATAAGAATGATATTATAAAAAGACCCAAAGCTTATAGTATATACTTTCTAGAGCATTACAAGGAAAACATAATGAGTCGAGATGCGCTCATTAGCTTTTTGGTGCACGTAATCATCGCCAAATCAAACTCCACTCAACTTGAGGGGATGTACTGGAATACAATTGACACTCTCTCGGCTAAAAACAGGCCAGACAGTTTCTTTGATGATTTACGAAAAACACTAAGCTCTTAGCAATTTGAAATTAAGATGCACCAATGTTAATAGCTTTGAGCAATGTATCTTCAACTATGTTTTTACATTGCTCATCAACACCAATTAACATCCTTTTTGGATAATTTATCCCATTTTCTTTCAATCCAAAATGATGTACCCGCGCAATGCGCTGTACTTTGCTGGTGAATTCCACCACCGCCGCGCTGTCATTACCGCTGGCTTTCAGATAGCGGACGGTTCGCAGTTTTGAGAACATCTCCCGCTTAACCCGGCCTTTCTTGTCCCTGATTCGCTGGGGTTTGCGCGGGGCATATGCGGTGCCGTCGGGCGCTTTCTGCGATTTAATGCGCTGCTGCTGACTCTGGCGCAGCCTCTTCGCAATATCCACAGCCAGACGGCGACGAGCGGCGGGTGACATCGCATCGAGCAGGCCTTTCAGCTTCTCCTCGAACGGCTTAAATTCACTCATCCCACTTACTCACCAGCTCGCCGTGCACATAAAGCTCGACCGGGCGTGTCACCGGCTCCGGCGGCAGCGGTTCGGGGATGTTCTCCACATGCAGCGCTGCGCCCACCTCCCTGACCAGCGTGCGCTCGGTCATTAACAGGCTGATGCTGATATCAAAACTGCTGTCGTTGTTGATATCCGCCTCAAAGGTAAAGCCCTTTTTCTGCCCGGTGTCGGTGCTGAGAATATCCGGCTGATGCTCGCGCAGCCACGCCAGCACCGGCACGAGGATCAGGTCAAAATCGCCGGTAAAATCGGTCACCACCACATTCAGGCTGTACTGCTTTTCGAAGGATAACGAGCTCGCCAGCGTGGCGGCGATATTGCCGCCGTCCACATACAGGCGCAGCATTTCCGGGTTTGTTGCCAGCACCGGCACGGCATCAGCCAGGGCTTTTCGCAGGCTCTCGGGTTTCAGCATCAATATCGTCCTGACAGTGTTTGATGGTTTCGACCTGGAGCGCGCAGTTTTCCAGCGCGCGCTCAAGGTTGCGTATGTCAGCGCTTAAGTCGCCGTTGGTCTGCGGATCACTTCCCGGCATCGGGCAGAGGCTGACTTTCGGGCAGGCGTTGTAAACAGTCACCGGCACTGGCGCAGGCGGCGCGGTGGTGCAACCGGCGCACAGCATCAGGCAGGTCAGCGCTGTACCAGCGGCGAAAGGCATCATTTTCATTGAGTAACCTCGCTATGGTCTGCTCGCGGCGGGCTTCCCGCACGCTGGCAGCGTCAAGTTTCTGGCGCAAATCCACCTGCGCCCGTTCGTTTTTGTCCGCCCGTTCATGGGCGACACTGAGCTGAATTTTCAGCATCCCGATCGTGTTTTTTTGCTCACCGGCAACCCGGTTTGCGCGCTCGAACGACCCACGTAGCGTGTTGTTTTCCTGACGCATCCACAGCAACCCGGTCACAGCCAGAACCAGCAAAATAATCAGTGTCTTCATTGCGCCCCCTTCAGGCAGTATTCGCGCTCGCGCTGTCGCCGGTTTTCGAGGCCGGTACTTTTCACGCCCCTGACGTAGACCCAGCGCGGGAGCTGGTCACATGCCTGTTTCCATTTTTTTTCGTTGAGGAAATACACCAGTGTTGACCGGCACGCCGCGCCGGTGCCGACGTTAAAGGCAAAGCTGACCACGGCGTCATAAACGTGCTGAGGCATCTCAACCGGCGCGCAGACCGCGAGACGGCGCTCGGTGCCGAGCACATCCGTGACAAGGTTTGTCGCCGCCTCCCGTTCGGTAATGTCACGCGCAGGCGTGACCCCGGCAGTGTGTCCGATGCCTGACGTCCACACCCCGGCGCTGCACTGGTAGGGACGCAGGCGACACCCTTCAAGGTCAGACAGCAGGGCGAGACCGTCGTGCGAGGTGTGAAGCAGACGAAAATCCGGCACCAGTACCGCCAGTAACAGCACGGCGGCCACACTGCACCGCTTAACGACTGATGACATTACCGATCTCCTTACCGCTGAGGGGGCGTTGTCCGAGCTGAGCCAGAAGAGCATAACTTTTCCGGCGGTAATACCAGTTAACGCCTACCGTCAGCGCCACGCCGATCACACCGGCGTAAGCCGCGAAATCCTGCGGGGTGACCGCGCCAAACGCCGCCAGTGCGGCACTCAGCCAGTAGGCGATAAAAGAGGTGATGCGTTCCATATTCAGTCCCACAGGTTGACGGCCTCCGCGACAGGTGAAGTGTGAATGTCGGGCAGTTCAACGGGTGTGCCGTGCGGCAGCACAGCCCCGAGCTCTGCCAGACCCGGATTAACCGCGAGGACGGTCTCGACAATGCCCGCCGTGCGCCCGTAATACCGGGCGCAGATAACGTCGAGCGTGTCGCCCTGGTGCGCGATGGCTTTCATCAGATTTGCCCCACGATACAGCGGGGTTTGTCCTGAATGCGTGCCACTGACCAGCGCATGTCCCGCCACAGTTCATCGACCGTGGTGTCGATGCTGTCGGCTTTCTTGTCACCACGGGCGCTCGCATCCACGCCGCGATAACGCTCGTACAGCGTGGCGGTTGCCATCGCACACACGGCGCGCTCGTAATGGAAAACACGCACGCTTTCACCGTCGAGCGAGTCCGACGGCACATCCGCGAGGCGGGCAAACCCGGCCTTAATCTGGCTTTCGCGCCAGTCATAAAGCTCCGCGTTGGTCTCGGCGATGCCGGTTTTGATGGCGTTGCGCAGCCGTGCCGGGGCGATGGTCTGCTCAAGGCGCATCAGTTCGCGCACGCGCTTCGGGTCAATGGCGGGAAAGAAAAAGGTGTTTTCAATTACCGGCTCACTGTCCGCGTCCGGCGGGATAACAACCGTCCGGGCTGGCTGCGGTGCATCTTTTTTAATAATCAGCGTCGTCATGACTACCTCAGAAAGGGTGGGCGGTGGACGCCGGTCGCAGAGAAGGAAAATCCCTCATTGACCGGCGTGCCGCCCTGGCGCGGGGCGCATTCTTTTAACCGGTGACCTTGCGCGGGCGACCCCGCCCACGCTTCACCGGCGTCGTTGTTTTTTTCGCTTGTGCGGCTTTAGCGGGCGCTTTCGGCGCGGGCTTTGCGGCGGCGGGCTTCGGATTCAGTTCCCGCGTGAGGCGCTCAATGTCTTTCCTCACTCCGGCATTGCGGTCAAGCTGTACGGCGCGCTGCAAATGGGTCATCGCGTCATGAAGCTGACCCGCATCACGCAGCGTCAGGCCGGTGACTTTATGCAGGCGCGCACGCACCTCATCAGGCATATCCGACTGCGCCGTCAGGCTGAGGGTCTCCAGCAGGATCGCCGCACTCACCGGCTGACTGGCATCGCGGGCACGCAGTGCGGCGAGCGCCACCTCTTCGGCCAGCATGTAAGGCACGGTGCGGGCGTGTTTCTCCGGCATCGCGAGGCTGTAGCGCAGGGCGTAGCGGGCGATTTCCAGCGCGCCGGGGAGATCACCGGCATCGAGACGCCACAGCATCACCGTCACCAGAATGTCATCCTGCGCACCGGTGCCGTTTTCCAGCACAGCAGTTACCCACGGCAGTTAAAACGGCAGCAGGTCGCGCTTTTTCTCTGCCTTGAGCTCTTTCGAGTGGATTTCTTTCAGCGTTCTGCGGTCTGCGGCCAGCTTGACGAGCATCTGCTCGTAAGGCGTGGCATGACGCAGCGGGGCGTTATCCCGCTGCGCGGCCTGGATGGCCGAGACCCGCATCGCATGGCGCTGCGCCGGGGTCGTCATGGTTTACGCTCCTTCACCGGTTGCAGGGGCGGCACCGGATGCCAGCGCCTGCATGGCGAGCGCCAGCTCGCGCGCGATGACTTTCGCCGCGTCCGCTTCCGGGGTGTCGCTCTCCTCCGGCTCAAGAACTTCGATGTTCTCAATCAGGCACCCGGCTTCGTAATCCTCGATAACGAAATCGACTTTTACCTGCTCGTAGTTTTCCACCTGGTCGAGCTGCGGGTTTTCGATGAGGTGGCGGCGGTGACCGTCCTCGTAGAGATAGATGGAAATGTTATCCAGCGTGGTAATAAAAATGCTGTTCGCCGGGAAGAACGGCGCGCGCACCGCCTGCAACTGGCCGATAGTCTTCTGGCCGATAATCAGCTCTCCGGCGAGCTGCTCGCTGTTGGGCTGGAATTTATTGATCATCGGGAAATATTTGTCGGTCAGAATACGGCGACCACAAATCACGACCATATCCGGGTTTTCACGGTGGATTTCAGCAATCAGCGACTCGTGCGCATCCATAACCAGCGCGTCGAGATTTTTGTAATGACCGGCTTTGCCAACTTTGATGGTCGGGGAAATCACCTTACCGGTTTCGTCGGTGACGCTGCTCATCACGCGGTCTGGCGCGTCGTTGCGGTATTTCTGCAACCAGCCGACCGCCACATCCTGAAGAAGCGGATTCTTCTGACGGTCAGAGGTTGCCGCACGGCTCACGCCGTTAAAGCCAATGGTGATGTAATCCAGCGCCTGACGTTTGACGATCGCGTCGCGGATGCGGGTCTGGAAATCCTGAAAGCGCGCCCACAAATCGAGCTTGTTATATTTCAGGTGGTAATCGAAGTTCACCGGCTTACAGAAATAGCGGTAAGCATCCATCTTCGAAAAATCGGCAGTCTGGCGCTTAACACCGTTGTCGGTGTCGGCGGTGCTGGCAATGGTGCCGTTAACATCGATGCCGACTTTCTCCTCGGTCAGTTCGCGCACGACCACCATGTTGATCTGTTGCAGGAAGGAGGATGACTGCTGGATTTTTTCAAACAGCGTCTGCGTCACTGAAGGGTCAACGCTGAATTTTTTATTCAGGTCTTCAACCCCGATGCCGTTCAGCTCGGCGAGGCGGGTCAGGTACTGATTAAACTTGAAACGTGTCTCTTTGCGCATGGTGTTTTCCTGTTATGAAATGGGTCGGATTAGCAGTCGGTCAGGGTGACGGATGCTCCTTCGCCGCCGGTGCTGAGCGTGCGGCGCGGCTGCGTCCCATCCGGTGTTTTGTCCAGGGTGGCGGTGATCGCACTGAGCTTCGCGCCGGTTGTGGTTGCCTGGTCAATCAGGCGCTGATTCAGCGTGGCGATTTCGCTTTCGAGAGATGAAAAGCGCGTCTCAGCGCTGTCGGTGCTGGTCTGCACACGCTCGGCGATGGTGGTTACCGCTTCATGCACGTCGCTGAAACGCGCGTCGTCGCTGGTCTGTTTGCGGCTGAAAATGGATTTAACCGAGTCGGTCAGTTTGTTAAGGAGGGTGTCGGGCACGTCCTCAAATTCCAGCTCGGCAAGGGAGGCGACAGAGAAGAGATTCTCCGGGTTCATCTTGAATCGCTGTAGCGGGTTGTGTTTCGCCTTGCTGCAGAACTCCAGATATTCGGTGCCGAGGCTTGCCGGGTCATCAGTGACGGCCAGGCCGACCAGATAGCACTTGCCGCTGTTGGCAAAGTTCGGCTGAATTTCCATGGAGGTGTAAACCTTCTGGCCTTTCGCCACCATATCGACCAGGGTGTCGAGCGGCGCGATTTTGCCAAACAGCGCCAGTTTGCCGTTAAGCGCGGAGTCGTCCTCAATTGTCTCCGCTTTCAGCTCGATCACATCGCCGTAACGGGCAAACGCGCCATCCGGCAGAAGCCCGCGCAGATGCTCAAGGTTGATACGGCAACCGTAAACGCGTGGGTCGAATGAATCGGCCATTTCCTGAATATCCGTCGCGCTGATTACACGCCCGTCGCAGGTGTCGCCCTCTACGCCAATACGAAAGAATTTTGATACTTTTTTTGCCATCGTCAGGAGTCCTGATTGTGTGAAGGATTGCGTTCTGTCGGGGTGTAGTTTCCCGGCTCGTCCGCTGGTTCGCCATCAGTCACAGATGGCTTGCCGCCTGCACATCAGCCCCTTAGCGAATCGCTGCCCGCGCTTCAGTAGCCTTGCCCTGTACTGATTACGGCGAGGCCCCCATGACCATCACCACCGACACCACACTCCTGAACGACCCGCGACGGCAGGCCGCGCTGCTTTACTGGCAGGGGTTTTCCGTGCCGCAAATCGCGGAAATGTTGCAGACCAAACGCCCGACGGTGCAGAGCTGGAAACAGCGCGACGGATGGGACGACACCGCCCCGCTAGACCGGGTGGGGAACACGCTTGAGGCGCGCCTGATTCAGCTTTACGCCAAGCCCGACCTCACCGCGCATGATTTCAAGGTTGCTGATTTTCTCGCGCGCCAGCTGGAGCGCTTCGCCCGCATCAACCGCTACGGCCAGACCGGAAACGAGGCGGATCTCAATCCCAGGGTGGCGAACCGTAACAAGGGCGAGCGTAAGAAGCCGAAAAAGAACTATTTCAGCGAGGAGGCGATCGGGAAATTACAGGAGATTTTTTTCGACCAGTCATTTGAGTATCAGCTCAACTGGCACAAGGCGGGGCTTGAGCACCGTATTCGCCACATCCTGAAATCCCGCCAGATTGGCGCGACATTCTATTTTGCCCGCGAGGCGCTGCTGCGCGCCCTTGCCACCGGCCAGAATCAGATATTTTTATCGGCATCGAAAACACAGGCGTATGTGTTCCGTAAATACATCATCGCGTTTGCGAGGCTGGTTGATGTTGACCTGAGCGGCGATCCGATTGTCATCGGCAATAACGGCGCAGAGCTGCTTTTCCTCGGCACCAACAGCAACACCGCGCAGAGTCATAACGGCGACCTGTATGTCGACGAAATTTTCTGGATACCCAATTTCCAGAAATTACGCAAAGTTGCCTCGGGTATGGCGTCACAAAAACACCTGCGCACGACCTATTTTTCAACCCCGTCTTCACTCGGTCACGGTGCTTACCCGTTCTGGTCTGGCGACCTGTTTAACCGCGGGCGCGCCAGCGCCAGCGAGCGGGTCGAGATTGATATCAGTCACGCGGCACTCGCGCGCGGTGTGGCGTGTGCGGATGGTCAGTGGCGGCAGATTGTCACCATTGAGGACGCACTCGCCGGGGGCTGTACCCTGTTTGACCTGGACACGCTGCGCCGCGAAAACAGCGCGGACGACTTCCGCAATCTGTTTATGTGCGAGTTTGTCGATGACAAGGCGTCGGTATTCCCGTTCGAGGAGCTGCAACGCTGCATGGTCGACAGCATGGAGGAATGGGAGGACTACACGCCGTTTGCCGACCGGCCATTTGGTCAGCGCGTCGTGTGGATTGGTTACGACCCGTCTCACCGGGGCGACAGTGCCGGGTGCGTGGTTATCGCGCCGCCGGTGGTTGCCGGGGGCAAGTTCCGCATACTGGAGCGCCATCAGTGGAAAGGCATGGACTTTGCCACCCAGGCCGAGTCCATCCGCGCACTCACGCAGAAATATAACGTGGAGTACATCGGCATCGACTCGACCGGTCTCGGTCAGGGCGTGTTTCAGCTTGTGCGCTCGTTCTATCCGGCAGCGCGCGATATCCGCTACACCCCGGAAATGAAAACCGCCATGGTGCTCAAGGCCAAAGACACCATCACGCGCGGTTGCCTGGAGTATGACGTCAGCGCAACCGACATCACACAGTCGTTTATGTCGATTCGTAAAACCATGACCAGCAGCGGGCGCAGCGCCACCTATGAGGCCAGCCGCACCGAGGAAGCCAGCCACGCAGATTTAGCCTGGGCAACCATGCACGTACTGATTAACGAACCGCTGACCGCCGCAACCGGCCAGCCGTCATCCTCCATTCTGGACTTCAACTGATGAGCAAAAATAAAAAGAAATACACACCAAAACCGCGCCAGCAGACTGCCGCGCCCGCACAGAGTATGGAGGCGTTTACCTTCGGCGAGCCGGTGCCGGTGCTCGATAAGCGCGACATTCTGGATTATGTGGAGTGCATCGATAACGGTCAGTGGTACGAGCCGCCGGTAAGCTTTGCCGGCCTGGCGAAAAGTATGCGCGCCGCCGTTCACCACAGTTCGCCGATTTACGTGAAGCGTAACATTCTGGTGTCGACCTATATTCCGCACCCGCGCCTTTCCCGGCAGGATTTCAGCCGCTTCGCCCTTGATTACATGGTGTTCGGGAATGCGTTTATAGAGGAGCGCCTGAGCGTCACAGGCAAGCCGGTGAAGTATGAAACCTCCCCGGCCAAATACACCCGGCGCGGCGTCGAACAGGACGCTTACTGGTATATTCAGAACTTCACAAAGCCACACCAGTTTGCGCCCGGCTCGGTGTTCCACCTGCTGGAGCCGGATATCAACCAGGAGCTTTACGGGGTGCCGGAATACCTGAGCGCACTTAACTCAGCCTGGCTCAACGAGAGCGCTACCCTTTTTCGCCGCAAGTATTACCAGAACGGGGCGCACGCCGGTTACATCATGTACGTCACCGACGCGGCGCAAAGCAGTACTGACGTTGAGGCGCTGCGCAAGGCCATGCGCGATTCGAAAGGGCTCGGCAATTTCAAGAACCTGTTTTTTTACGCGCCGAACGGAAAGGCCGACGGCATTAAAATTGTGCCACTGAGCGAGGTCGCCACAAAAGACGATTTTTTTAACATTAAGAAGGTAAGTGCGGGCGACCTGCTCGATGCACACCGCATCCCGTTTCAGCTGATGGGGTGCAAGCCAGAAAATGCGGGCTCTGTCGGGGATGTTGAGAAGGTGGCAAAGGTGTTTGTGCGCAACGAGCTGATTCCGTTGCAGTCGCGTTTTATGGAGCTTAACGAGTGGGCGGGCGAGGAGATCGTCAGGTTCCAGAAATACAGCCTCGACGGCGACAACGAATAATCCACCTCAGCCGCCTGCGGGCGGCTTTTTCATGCCTCCGCATCAGACGTGAACGCACCTCTCGCCTGACGCTCTCACGCCTGAATAATCAGTATGATGATCAGGAACAGGCAGAGACTTAAACCACCAAAGATGACTCCAGCCTGGCCTGCTGAGTTATGTTTTCAGATTGTGCCCGCGATTGCAGCAACCGCAAGTAAAACACCAGTAAAGATGTTATGAAGGAAAAGATTGAAGCTCAGGGAAGGCTGTTTTAAATCAAGCCGCCACGTCTGCCAGAACAGATGCACCGCGATCAGCCCCATGACGAGGATATAAGGAGTTTTCATTTCAATTAGATAGCCACCATATGTCCACAGCAGAACGGTAGCGGCGTAGAAAGACATAATGATACCCTTTCCATGCTGACCAAACAGCAGTGCAGTCGAGCGAATGCCTATCCGTACATCATCTTTTGCATCAACGTAGGCATAAACAGTGTCATATCCGATCTGCCATGCCACCGCACCCAGCCAGATTAAAACTGCGCCAAAAGGTATTTCCCCCTGAATTTCTGCCCATGCCATCAGCATGCCCCAGTTGAAAGCAGCACCGAGAACAGCCTGGGGCCAGTAGGTAAAGCGCTTACAGAAAGGATAAATGATAACCAGCGGAACGACAGCTAAAGCTAAAATGCGGGTAAACGGCGAAAGGAAATAAAGCAATGATGCAGCACATAACAACTGTGAGACAAAGAAAAACAGTGCTTTACGTGTGGAGATTTGTCCACTTGCCAGAGGACGGAAACGCGTCCTTTCCACATGCGCATCGAAGTTACGATCTGCAATGTCATTGACTGTAGAACCGGCGCTTCTCATCAGAAAAGCGCCCAGACAGAAAATAAGCGTTTCTTTTACTCCAGGCCATCCGTTCGAAGCCTGAAACAGGGCTGCCATACACGGGAATAAGACCAGCCATATACCTACAGGGCGATCGACGCGAGCCAGTCTGAGATAGGGTCTCAGTACGGGTGAGAACCAGCGGTCGACCCAGTCATTTTGTTTGATGTCGCTCAAATCAGGAGAGCCTGAAGAAGTCATAGTAATGATACCCTGGAGACAGAAACAGGTACTCTACATGCATTGGCGCACTGCTTCCAACCACATGTTATTACACTCAGGTTCAATGTCGAAATGCCATCTACTCGCTCAATGCTGACCTGCATCGCGTAAGACTAACGAGCATTTAATAACACTCTGCTTAGTTGACACCAACACAAACCTACACCCGCTACCTTCTTCTCAGCGCAGCACGGATGCTGTGAGTAAATAATTTATTTATGCCCGCGGCGCGCAGTGCTTTCCCCGCCTCGCCTGCCCGCTTCGCGTGTCGGTTTTAATGCAGTTGCATCGGGTCGGCAAATCCTTGCCAGTACTGACTCCGTTCAGCATCTCGGAAATTACGTGACGCATGCAAAACGATGCAGTAATGCATGCAGCCCACTAAAGGGGCGATGTCTCGTATTATTAACGCGCGATTATTAATGCTTCTCACGCGTGATAGCACAATAAATTTTACCCACTACATACACGGCCAGAATGCCGAATAATATTGATGAAACCGCAAAAAATACAATTGACGAGAGGAAGGGACTGAACAAACCACCCAGGCTCGTAAAGTCGCTAAGTCTGCCAAGAATGTCATTAGGAACCGTCCTTAATATAATTTCGGGAATTATTAGAAATGAAATAATTGCAGCCGCAACATAAATGAGTATTTTTCGACTTTTTTTCATCTTCAACCTTGCCCCCGCGAGCGACCATGATCAATCATTAACCTACAATGTTACAACAAGGCACATGAAAATGGCACAAAACTATCTTAAGTGGAAATCGGAAACAGACCGAAATATGGCTATAGCTGTAACGAAGGCTTTAAGAGAGATCCATGAAGGTCAAATGGAAACCATTGAAAAAGTGAAACTTGGTAGCCAAAGGCTTATTAATTATGGCTCATGCTTCGTTACTAATGAATATTACAGAAGCACTTGCCATGAGCAATGGAGCGAAGATAAGCGCTTGTATTTATCCTTGCTAGAAATATACAAACGAAATGATGTCGTGCTTGATATGGTCGAACTTTACTTTCGCAAAGCTTTCAAGCGCCTCGGGGAAAGCAAAAGTAATACGCTTGTTTCTTACTTAAAAGAGAAAATTGGAGAGAGGGCTTATTATGCAGCTGACCGCTCAAGCAAGCTCGCCATTTCATTTACTATCGCTAAATTGATCGTAAGCAGTGGTGATTTTCAAGAGTCATTTATTCGGAACGTGAATCAAATGTCCATGTGGTTTGTTCAACTAACGACATTTTATTCCAAGGCTGAGGTAGCGGCACAGGCAGCAAGGAAACTTAAATTTCAGGATTCAGAATATTATCAAATACTTTATCAAGAAAAGTTAGAGATGCTGTATTTCCTTATCGAACCTAAAATGTCGAAAGTAATTTACGAGTTTCAATCCGGTGGGAATAATGAAGAGGTTATCGGTGACGCCTTATACGAGATGTTAAAAAAATGAAAAGGTTTTTCTTGTTTTTATGGGGCGCTCACTCTCACTTAGTTCCCATCGCCCTTATACTGGCAGGTGCCTTTTTATTTATTACGTTCATCCCCGACTATTCTGGTGTTCTTACTTTTATCTGGTTCTTGGTCGTTTCTTATTTATATCTCAAATATAACAAATGGTATTGATAGCCCGTTATAAAGGGCTATCCCTTTGAATTTTTGTTTTTTTCTAACGTTAGAATAATGATAAATTTGGATCTTCCTCCGCTGTTAAAAACTCCATATACCTTGATTCAGCTGAGTTGACTGAAATCATAAATTGCATGCCCTCTATGAGTGAAACTGGCCTTTCTATACCGAAAATGAACGCATCCGTATAAGTTCGACCTATCTAAAAGCCGCCGCCATATTCTTTCAGACGCTGGAAAAAGACCCAGCCACCATCTACAAATCGTGGCAGGCTTTCGCCACGTTTAACCACCTGATAATTGCTATCTTTCACGCCCATATTGTCCTCCTTCCGCCTCGCCTTGCTATTTGCCCAACCCCGCCACACGCTAAAAATCGTGTGGCGGGATTACTCAGTGAATCGAATTATTTTTTTGCCAGATAAAGCGCAGGCTTTCCATTACTTGTTTTTTTTGCTCATCAAGTTTTATGGCAGGCTCTTTGAGCACTTTGAAATGACTTTTTCTTATACAAATTTCAGACGAAAAAGACAGTTTCTCTAAGCTACTGATAATTTCCTGCTCAATGGCATCTAATTTATCACGACTGATCTTTTGCTCTTTATCTGTCATTATTTCGATGTGCAAAAAGATAGCCATTAATTGTTTACATCCATTGATTTGTTATATTCGTGGCTACGTATTTTCGCCATTAATTCGTCTGTCAGCTCAGAAACCCACTGTATGGCAAGGCACTTTTCTTCTTCACTGCACTCGCTCGCTGCTACAAGTCTGATAAAAAAATCAATACGCTGAAGCTTCAATGACTCCAGTAAATCATCCTGCATCTTCCCTCCTGTTACATCTCACAACCAAACAGCCCAAAACACTGTTCATATATACAGTATATTAGCTATTTAAAGTTGTAAACCCTTTATCATCAACTATCTGTGCTCTGAGCACGAACAATACCAAGTTGCTGAATAGTTAGGGTTTACTGGTAGCAAGGATCGCTACACGATGCATGATTGCTCTTGACCTAAATTCGTAGGATTGGGATGCTGGAAAAACCTCTCCGGTCTCCGATCCACGATACCATTTACCGCTAAAACAGCTTTTACCATGGGCGATAAGATGCAACGCCTCACCCCGGTTTATAGCTATTCCGGTTAAAAGTTGGATCTCGGCTATTGTTCTGGCTATGGCTTCGTTCTGCTTTACCGTTCCGTGGATAAATTTACGCCTCGCCTCTGTTTTTTCACCCCTTAAACGGTTCGTTAGCTGTCGCCTCTGGTATCGAGTCAGGGGCTTAGCTAGATCCAGCTGCGGTAGATCACCTTCGCTTCCCGTACAGTTATTGACAGAACTCCGAGAGGGCGCGGTCGCGCCCTTACAATCAACGGCCAAATCAACGGCACGCTTCGGAACAATTTTCCACTGCGTGAGGCGGGTCAGAACAGGGGAGGCAGCGCCGACCGTTGCGTCGTAGACGCCACGAATGCAGACAGTCTCCTCACCGTACTGGTTAAACTCAGCGCGTGGCTCGTAAAGCGTGCGCACCTGCAAATCGTCACGACGCACAAACGCGCCGCCCTGCGCATTGACATAGCCAGCCCAGTCACCTGCGTCAGCGGCATCATGTACCGCTGCAAATTCGACACTCAGACCATGGGCAGTCTCGGTATCAGCCAGACGCCGTAATTCACGGTACACGGTCACCGGTGCGCCACCGATAAACTGAAACTGACGGATGTGCCAGCGAGCCGCCCAGGCAGAAACTGCGGGAGCCGTCTCTTTCAGCAGCTCACCGCTTTCATCGTCTTTCTCACTGTCGAGAGCGTAACCATCGATATTTTTTGAGATGTATTTAGCAACATAGCCCGTTGCACTTCCCTTTTCTGGATCGATGGCTTCAGCATGAAAACGTGCCTTTTTCGCCTTGTCACTCCTGAGCTCACTTTCATCTTCCTGCCACGCATAATCACGGATGATCTTACGCACGCGCTCAACATCTTCCGGCAGCATAAACATCAGCATGTGCCAGTGCGGGGTAGCGTCGTGGTGTGGTTCCGCAACGCGGATGCCAAATATGCGGATATCTTCCCGGTGGAGTTTGGCGCGGATGCGCGCCCAGAGTGAGGTGAAATAGCCCTGCGTGTCGGAGGGGCTCGCGCCATTCCACTTGTGGTTACGGTAGCCCGCTTTTGTTGTGGCGTGATATTTCGACGGCGCGGTCAGCGTGTAGAACTCACCCACATAGCCCAGCTCGTTGCAGATATTTTCAAAGCCACGGATGCGGGTCATCAGCTCGCAGCGGCGAATGGCCGGATTAGCCACCGAGCCATCATATTTATCGATGAGGCTGATGCGGTTCCCGTCTTCGTCCTCAAGCTCCAGCCCTTTCAGAAATTCGCGGGTGCGGCGCTTTTGCTCGCGCCAGTCAGCCACGCAGTTTTTACTCGCGTAAACATGCTTTTTCTTGCTGACGTTACCGACGGCAATTTGCAGATGTTCACGCCATGCAGCTGCGACCCGGCGCAACCGGCCACGCCACCACGTTTCGTTAAACATGCGCATGACAGCCGGGGCGATTTCGTCCTGGCCTGCATATTTCTTTGTTACGCGCTCCCAGTGGGGCGGCGTTACGTTGAACTGCAAAGCAATCATTCCGGCGCGCATATACCAGCGATACAGCGTTTTCAGCTCACCGGCTTCGGTGTCGTCGTTGTCTGCCAGTTCTGAGCGGATAAAGTTGGCGATATCAGCCGACAGCAGATCGATATCGGCTTTAGACATATCCGGGAGCCGGTTGTAACGCGCAACCATATTCACCAGACGCGACGCCATATACTGCTGATCTTTTGTGTCAAAATGTCCGTTGAATACAGCAGCAGAAACGTCGCTCCTGATGCCGGAGGCCTGGTATTTTCTTGCGACCAGTTCAAGGCGCGGCAATGCTTTTTTGCAGAAGCTGATTAAAAAGGCATTGGCTCGCTGACTGTCGTGATGTTGCTCCAGCGTGGAAGCAGTGCGCATCACGTCATAGCGCACACATTCAGGCTGGAGGGATAACGCTTTGCGCGCATGCAGCAACGCCGCAATCATTCGATCGCGGCGATGCTGTTCTGAATAGGTCAGATAAGGGCTGGCTATTGCTGAGCGAGGAGCATTCCAGGCGTAAGCGTAAGAAATTGCCACTTACACGCCCCGGTAATGTCTGGTTTTGAGCTCTGCTATCTGCTGGCAGGTCACGCAGAGTGCGACGCCATGTATCGCCATACGGCGGGCTTTCGGGATTGGTGCGTCGCAATCCTCACAGGTGAAGCGGGAAGGCGGAGAGACACGGCTGCGCGCGATGCTGATAAGGCGCTCGCGTTCTTCCTGCTCGCGTTGCTGAATGAGATCCATCGCATCGGCCATCAGTGCAACTCCTGAGATTCGTTGTCGTAGCGGGTGGCTTCGCGGCGCAGTAATTCAGCCGCTTCGTTGCCGCTCATACCTTCGCGCGTGATGTATACAGCCAGAGCCTCAAGGCGCGATGAAACGGCAGCAGCACGCGCGCAGCGTTCTTCACGTTTTGCCTTTTCGAGCATCATGCTCAGCGGCTCTTTTTCAGCGACAAACATTTTTGGTAATTCCTGTTGCATAGTTCTTTCTCCAGATTTCGGGCAAAAGAATGCCCGGCGGGTTTACGCCATTAACTGCGGGTTTATTTATTTAGCTAGAATGCATTCATGAATTGAAAACCGGCGAGGAAGGATACTTCCCCAGCGCGCAATTTCATTCATGGCGTTAATTATCATTTTGCGGCGATTAACGTCGAAGTACTCAAACGGTTTGCCAATCTCTTCAGTGCGAAATGCGCCGGGATGAGCGCGATTAGCCAGCGTCATGACGACAAATTTAAAATTGTCATCGAGCTTATTAAAATTACGCAGCGCACGATTCTCAGTCATTTTTAATTTCTGATGAAAACGTGCGAGACACTCCTCACCGCTCATTGTTTGCGGCTCAGCCTCAATGCAGTCAGAATTGTTAAATAACGTTGTCGCCGGATTATTTCCAGCAGTGCTATTTAATCCGTTCATTTTGACCTCTTAATAATTCTCAGCAAAATTTCAACCGCTGACGGTTTGCGCTTCGTCTGTAAACTATTTAACAGTTCTGACTGTCCATATGACGGGTGCCAGCGCTTACCGTTTTGTCCTGCAATCCAGCCGTGTCCGTAATGCATAGAAGGGCTTTGCTTAACCAGGAGGGACGCGAACGACGGTTCAGTATTCATCATCGCCTCACATATACCCGAAAGAAGCACCGAGGCCGTTTACGGCGTCAACCATGCTCGACATCGCCGGGTTAGCCTGTAGGCGAGCCTGCAATGCCAGTGCAGTAAGCGAAAGCATGCGAATCCCGGAGTTAACGCTCTCTATCATGCTGTTTTTACGTGACGGCGTGAGGCGCTCTTGCGAAACCGTGTTGCCGGCCAGTTGGCCAAGCTCGTTCATGGCGCGCATGACGTAGGTTTGCAGATTTTCCTGAGCCAGCTCATTTACCGGCACGCATGGCAGACAATGAATCTGCGCCAGAAAACCATCAACGAGGGTCGAGTCTTCGGTCAGGTCAGTCAGCAGCCACAATTCAGGAGGCGTGAACTGGTGAGGTTGTTCCGGGTTAAGCTTGTTACGTAACGTCTGAACGTTCATACCTGCACGTTCGGCCAGCTTTGCCATGTTGTGACGCTGCGCAAAGGCCCGGCACGCTTCGTCATAATGAGGATGTTTGGAAACCTGAAAATCAAACATGTTGCATCCTTACAATTCACTTAAAGTGAATACGGATTCTCAATAATGAGCTGAAAACGAGCGTGCCCCAAAGCCTTACGTAGCTGTTCTTCTTTCCAGCGAGCGTAATAAATTCGGATAGGCCCCCCGGCTTTCTTACAACCTTTCCGGATGACACGTTTTTCAATTGGTACACGTGGGGTGTCGCCTGTCGTCCAACGATACGCAGTACGCTCGGAAACACCCTCAAGCTCCGCGAATTGCTGAAGTGTGACTACAGGAGACGGGATTTTGATGATTGCGATTTCAGAAGCCATGTTGCATGATTCCTTATTTGAAAGTTTCAGACAGTGATAGCCAAAGTTTTGCCGACGTTTGCCATCAACTGCCACCAACAACCAAATCCTAATGCGATTTTTCGCATTGGTCAACTTGAGATTGCGATTTATGGACCTTGAAAACCAAATTTCAAATGAGGAAGTTTTAGATAGAATCTGTCAGGTTTACGGATTCACGCAAAAAATCCAGCTCGCAAACCATTTCAATATCGCGGCGAGTACGCTGCAAAATCGCTACACACGGGGCAATGTTTCCTACGATTTCGCTGCATTTTGCGCCCTCGAGACTGGCGTAAGCATCAAATGGATTCTTACAGGACAAGGACCACAAAAAGCAGATGAACACTCCAATTTGGCTTACGAAATCCAATTATTCACATTAAGTGAAGGTCGCCTTACGGAAAAGGGAGTTTTGAATATCGATCCTGAGCTTTTTGAAAAACCGCTAAAAAGTGCTATCTGCGTTAGAAGTGAGAGTAAAAGTTACATCATTGAGAAAGATGCCCCTTTAGCTGATGGCCTTTGGATTGTTGATGTCGAGGACGCGATCAGCCTCAGAGAACTAACGGTACTGCCCGGTAAAAGATTGCATGTCGCAGGCGGCAAGGTTCCTTTCGAATGCGGCATTGATGATATTAAAGCGCTGGGACGCGTGGTGGGTGTATACAGCGAGGTAAACTAATGACCGTCCGTAAAAATCCGGCTGGAGGCTGGATTTGTGAGCTCTACCCAAATGGTGCAAAAGGCAAACGTATCAGAAAGAAATTCGCTACTAAAGGCGAAGCACTGGCGTTTGAACAGTACACCGTTCAAAACCCCTGGCAGGAAGAAAAGGAAGAGCGCCGCACATTAAAAGATCTGGTTGACTCATGGTATAGCGCTCATGGCATTACACTGAAAGACGGTTTAAAACGTCAGTTAGCCATGCACCATGCTTTTGAGTGTATGGGTGAACCGCTCGGTCGTGATTTCGATGCGCAGATGTTTTCCCGCTACCGGGAAAAGCGGTTGAAAGGTGAGTATGCCCGTTCAAACAGGGTGAAAGAGGTATCGCCTCGCACGCTTAATCTTGAGCTGGCCTACTTTCGGGCAGTCTTCAATGAACTAAATCGTCTCGGTGAATGGAAAGGTGAAAATCCACTTAAAAATATGCGGCCCTTCCGTACTGAAGAAATGGAGATGGCCTGGCTGACTCAAGACCAGATTGCACTGCTGCTCGGAGAATGCAAACGCCATGACCATTCTGATTTAGAAAGTGTGGTAAGAATCTGCCTGGCAACTGGTGCACGGTGGTCTGAAGCCGAGAGCATGAAAAAAAGCCAGCTAGCAAAATACAAAATCACCTATACCAACACAAAGGGCAGAAAAAATCGCACCGTTCCAATTAGCAAAGAGCTCTATGAGTCACTGCCTGATGATAGAAAAGGTCGGTTGTTCAGTGATTGTTATGGCGCATTCCGGTCTGCACTGGAAAGAACAGGCATCGAATTACCAGCAGGACAACTCACCCACGTTTTGCGCCACACCTTCGCCAGTCACTTTATGATGAATGGTGGTAATATTCTGGTCTTGCAGCGCGTACTTGGCCATACCGACATTAAAATGACCATGCGCTATGCGCACTTTGCCCCAGATCATTTAGAGGATGCTGTAAAGCTAAATCCTCTTTCCATACAACAAAGTCATAAAGTAAACGAGGATTTTATTTAAGTTGAATATATGAAAAAAAATCCTTATGTATTCAACTTAAAATGTAGTATCGATGATGTAATTATAAAATAAGATGGAGGTTTTATATGTTTTACAATACGATAATTGAAGTAAATGAAAAGGATAAAAAAGGGAATAATCTCAGACATTACGACCTTGATAACAACGATTTAGATGATGTAAAAAAACATATTATTTACCCTTTCTTAAGAAAGGAGACTGTTTATATTGACGGCCGATATATTGAAGCATCAAAAATAAACATGGTAAAAATCAAACAGTCAGACAAAAGTACCTCTGCGCTCCAAGACATTGCCAATTCAAATGTTCCCCGCGGAGTATTTATGGTGTATTCGAGACTAAATGTGTTAAACGATCGATATACAACTGATATAACAAAAGAAGTTCTGACGGAAGTTGGTGAGTTAATCTCAAGTAGCCAGAAAGAAAAAATTGACACATCAATCAAAAATACAACCACAACAAACAATACCAACGTATTTATTGTTCATGGTCGTGATGATTTAGCAAAGACAGAAGTAGCTCGATTCATAGAAAAATTAGGTCTTAATGCCATTATTTTGCATGAACAAGATAATGGCGGAAAGACCATAATTGAAAAGATCGAAGAGTTTACTAACGTGGGGTACGGTATCGTTTTATATACTCCTTGCGATAGAGGTTCGCTTGAAGGTGACGAAAACTTAAACCCAAGGGCTCGTCAAAACGTTGTATTTGAGCATGGATATCTAATTGGAAAATTAGGAAGAAACAAAGTTTCCGCGTTAGTTAAAGCACAAGTAGAAATACCAGGCGATTTAAATGGATTGGTTTACACAGAATTAGACAAAGCTGGAGGATGGAAACTTTCCATCGCAAAAGAACTGACAAGAGAAGGTTACTCTGTAGATCTTAACAAAGCCCTATAATGGTACGACGTAACCGTCAAATTGCTGACGGTTGCGTGGCGATAAAGTGGCGGTGGAAATGGCGAATAATGGGTAATCATTGGCAAACAGATGCAATCTATGTCAATGATAAATAACGCAAACTATTGATTTTCGGTTGTTCCGATAGGAACTCATAATCGCTTGGTCGTTGGTTCAAACCCAACAGGGGCCACCAAATTTTAGCTTTAAAATCATACGATTAAGCCACTTCTAACAAGGTGGCTTTTTTTCTTGTTTACCGGCTGTCGCAAAAGTGTCGCATGATGTTTTGAGAATTCCTTTTCATAGCCCAGCGTCTTACTCTGTCTTTCTTTTACAAAGCAAAAGGGGGCCACGTTAGAACGTAACCCCCTGATATCAATGATGAGTTGTGCATTGAAAAACCCGCTTAAGCGAATTCATCTCCATCAATAATCGCCAGCACCCTGTCCAGATAGGTTTTACTCATCTTGCTTTCCGTTGCCTCACGCAGGTATTTCGGAATACGTTCAACAAACTCAGAGCGAGAAAGCGGTTGATGCTCGACCAATGCTTCAATCATTGCAGGACGCAGCAACTTGCTCTCATCGGCAATATAGGGGCACTCTACGTCAATGACCTCACGGGCAAATCTTTCAAGACGTAATCTGAGTGGCTCACTATGGTCGCTAAAATCCGCAATATTATTACTTGCGGTTTGCCCTTCAACAACCAGCTGTGCGATAGCTTGCTCTTCAGAGTACTCCTCTTCCGCAACCGTGGTTTTCAACCGATTTAACTCGCGAACGATGGGCTCCAGGATCTCATCGGGATTACTGAACCAGTCTGTGGACCAGATACGACGAATTCTCCACCCCAAGCCCTCCAGCACATCCTGACGCAGGCGATCTCTGTCACGCGCTGACTTAGCAGAGTGATAGGTCGCACCATCACACTCAATACCCATCAAATAGCGCCCCTGCTTACCGGGATCGCGCACCGCAATATCAATAAAGAATCCGGCGACGCCAACCTGGGGTTCACAGCGGAAACCGGCATTTTCCAGCGCTGTAATAACAGAGACTTCGAAATCACTGTCCGGTGCTTTACCCGTGTGGTGTGCAAGCCCGTCCATATTGCCCTTTTCTGCAAAGTGCAAAAAGCCACGCAGAGCCTGCACACCGCGCTTAGATGTCTCTGTTACCTGGATATCCTCCGAGCGCATTGAGCTGAACACATGCATCCGTTTTTTGGAACGCGTGAAGAGTACGTTCAGGCGACGCCAGCCAACATCGGAGTTGATCGGGCCAAAGCGTTGGTACACTTTGCCATCGACCTCGCCCGGCCCATAAGTGAAGGAGATGAAAATAACGTCGCGTTCATCACCCTGAACGTTCTCCAGGTTTTTAATAAACAGCGCATCACTTTTCATTCTTAACCGATCAATCGCGGCCTCAGCCTGCGTATCTTCACGGCATATTTCATCAATTGAGCGTTCAATCTGTTCACGCTGCTTTGAGTTCATCGCCACGATGCCTAAGGATTCGTCAGGCGAATTGGTCGCATGTAAAGCTACAGCCCTGGCGATAACGCGCGCTTCTTCAATATTGTGCTGGTTAATGAAGCGGCCGTTTTTAACGAAGCTGAACTTAACGCCATACTCCGGAGCATGAGCGTTCGGGGAAGGGAAAACCACCAAATCGCTGTTATAAAAATGGCGATTCGAGTAAGCAATCAGGCTCTCATGTTGAGAGCGATAGTGCCATCTCAAACGGCGCATTTTGAACAGAGGTAACGAGGCATCAAGAATACTGTCCGTTTGACTGACCGCAGCCGTGTCATCATCGTCATCATCAATGCCCGCGCGATCAAAGAAGCTCGTTGGCGGCAGCTGTTTCGGGTCACCCACCACGATAATTTGCTTACCGCGCGCGATAACGCCCAACGCATCTTCCGGCTTAACCTGTGAGGCTTCATCCATCACCACAAGATCAAACTCGATATCGCCAGGCTGAAGATAATTAGCCGCCGACATAGGCCCCATCATAAAGCAAGGCTTCAGCTGAAGCAGAGCACGACCGGCACGATTAATCAGTTGGCGAATCGGAATATGACGCATCTTCTTACCCGTCTCATTCAGGATAAGCGCCATTTCGGTATAGTCGGCTTTTCGTCCTCCTGACGCGCCCGGGGGAACGGGATTGCTCGCAATAATCGTTGCGATGCGCTCACGCTGCAAGCGCTGTAGCGCCCGGTCATAGTCACGAAATGTTTTTTGCATCGCGCTGCGGCTATTACCTGACACCCGCAGGAGATGCGGACGTTCGGTCGCGATTTCGCGGGCAAGCTGATCGAAAATAGCGACCTCCAGACCGGTGTCGATATCCTCAATAGTCAGCGTATGGCTCATGATTGCGTCACGAATACGCTGCAGCCCGCTATTTTCAATATCCTGAGAGATACGAATAAAGTTAAGCCAGCCATTCAGCCAGCGGGGCTTAGCGATCGCCTCTTCGTTGCAGGCGATTAATGCAGAGAGAAGATTTTCACACCGTTGATGCCACTGCTCGCTATTAAGCTGCGTTTCCTGCGCAAAGTGGCTCTGGCGGTCGGTTTGCAGCTGCCACTTCTGCTGAAGAGCACGAAGAGAGTGTTGCAGTTCGCGGTACTCATCTGCGCCGGGTAACCGTTGGATGGCCGCAACCAAATCAGCATCCTGAACGTTTTCCCCCATTTTTTCTGCAAAAGTAAGGGTATTGCCCATGACCTTGAGCGTGTGCGCATTATCTTTATCTGCGCCAAACAGGAGTGAATCCGCCGCTGAAAAAATGGTGCCGGGCAACCGATCAACAGATAAGCGAGCCTGCCGGTTATGTATCTGATGTAACACGGCGATCTTTTCATTTACCGTATTCAGCGCAAGCTGCTCAGTGCTGAACCACTGCTGAATGGGCGTCAGTGCAGCGGTCAGTTTCTCAATAAGCGGCAGTAAGATACTCTTTTCGCCCGCAAGGCTTTGCTCACCTTCAGAGGCAAAGTGCGCTGAAGCGAAGGTTTCCTCGTAGCTTTTTAACTTATCAAGATGTTGAGAAATCTGCGCATCGACACCCTGCTGCTTAAGTTGCTGTATTCCTTTGAGTATCTGGCTATCCAGCGTAAATAGAGCGCCACCAATGGCAACGTTAGCACCGAAGCCGATCCCCCAGACGCTGCGCACTTCGCTGTACCACTCCCGAATCTGCCGGAGCTGGCTCGGATCGGTCTCCAGCCCTCGATAGAGCTCGCCGAAGATCTGCTCAAAATTGCGCGCCTCAAACTCATCGCGTTCCTGCACATACTGGCGGAGGATCGGCAATTCGTCATACAGCGTTTTCCATTTTGCATTAGGCTCGCTGGATAAACCGATCAGCGTATTTTTCGCTTCACGCCATGAGCCGCTTAACCAGCTAAACAGACCCGAGTTGTGCAGGATGTTTTCGATCGTTTTTAGCTGCTCACCATCTGCCACTTTATTCAGCGTAAAGCGCGCCTTGAGTTGATCGCGCAGTGCATGCAATGAGACCAGCCGCTGATTGAGATCTTCTATGTGTGGCTCGATATCTTCATCATCAAACCTGTCATGTCTGTATCTCACCAACTCGCTCGGCAATTTGGAGGCGACATGAATGAACGTGGCTATTTGCTGCAGGCCCGCAGGCGTTATTGAGAATCTATCAGCAACAGCAGAAGGCAGCGATTCCAGTAATGGGGAGAGATGCTCTTTGTCAGCAGCAAAGGCAGTTTGCAGTTGCGCTAAACCACGAATCAGGAGAACCACATCCGCAAGCGTTGTTGCCCCATCCAGACCAAAGATTTTGGTGATATCCGGAAAGTCCGGGACTGGATTTCCCTCTTCGAGGAAACGCAGTTTTTCAGGCATTAAATCGCCTGCTACCTGATGGTAATCCGCCTGAACGGCACTGAAATCATTCAGCCAGCTTTTCAGAGTCTCAATGTTGTTGCTATCAAGCCGGGTATAAGCCTGGAAATCGGCTTCTGCAGGAAGTTCCGGGAGTTGGTCGCACAGCGCCACCAGCTGCGTTTGCCAGCTTAATTCGTCACAATGTGAAGCAGTAATCGAATACCTGGTGAGAAAACCTGCGAGTGCCTGCTGCCAGGCAATTAGCGCCTCATTCCACTCTTTAAGCAGTGAAACGACTCTTTCACTGTCGAAAAGCTGGATATCAGTGTTGTTAACGCCATACCAGGGATGCTCCCACAGTTCCGCTTGCTGACCGACCTGTTGACGAAACTCCACGACAACGTCTTTAAACTCTTTGATCTGGTCACGTAGTCTTAACTGCGCCACGCGATCCAGTTTTTGACCGGACAGGTTTTCTATATGTAGCAGTGTGGGATCGATGCCCAACTCGCGTCGATAACGCGTCGCGCCGGTCAAAATTTGGTGAATAGTCAGCCCGGTAAGCTTCCAGCTCTCATTAATTTCCTGAGCGTAGCTGTTTAACTGGTTCTTTAAATCTTCATAGCGAGAAATCTCGGCATCAATTTGCGCCGGCATTTTTTGCAATGCCGGGTTATGCAGCCGTTTTTGGATGTCTTCTAATACCTTACGCTTGTGCGACTTATGGCTGTGCAGCTCAAGGCAAAAATCACCCAGCCCTGCTTTATCGAGTCGGTGTTTAACGACCTCTAATGCCGCAAGCTTTTCCGCAACGAAAAGCACCTTCTTGCCATTCAGCATTGCCGCGGCAATCAGGTTGGTAATGGTTTGCGATTTGCCCGTGCCTGGAGGGCCTTCGATAACCAGATTCTCGCCATTTACCGCATCAATCAGTGCACTATGTTGTGAGCTATCTGCATCAAAAATAAGCGGAAATTGTTGATGAATATTATCGAGAGTATCGATGTGATATTCGCTGGATAGACTTTCTGAACCGGAATGCTCTCCCGTCTGCGAAGTAAAAAGACGTTTGATCACCTCATGATTCAGTAAATTTTTACCGCCCTGTGGCCAGCGCTCTGGATCAAGATCGAGATACATCAGCATCTTGCTGAAGTTTAATAAGCTCAATGCTCCATAGCGGCGCACTTTCCAGCGCGGCTTGTTCATTTCGGTAATCGCCTCTATTTGCTGGAAATAGTTTTCCGGCAACGTCTCGTCATCGAGCCCAGGTAGTGCAAAACCAAAATCAGCCTGCAATTTCTCCTGCAACGACAGGTTAGGGATAATATCTTCCCCGGTATAACGCAGGTGGTAGCGATAGAGGCCCGCTTGTGGATCGAGTTTACCTTTCTCCAGCGTTACGGGAACGGTAAAGAGCGGAGCAAGTCGGGGCTTATCTGAATCATCACTTTCATACCATTCAAGAAAGCCAAGGGACAGATAGAGAATACCCGCCCCGGTCTCTTCAATCGCTACCTGCGCTTTACCGTGGATAGAGCGCAGTACGGCTTCCAGATCGGCCGGGTAATAAAGCGTCTGTATTTCATTATTCGCTTCAGTCTCCTGCACTAACGGCTTACGCAACGGCTTGCCCGCTTTCGTATCGCGCTCAAACTCACCAATATCTTTGTAGCCAAGCTGGATAAGTAGCGAATCCAGACGCTCAGCAGGAAGGCCGGATTTAGCCTCCGTATTCCTGACGCCGGCCAAAGAGCCGCCGTTTTCCTTCAAGTGGATGAGAATAAGATCGCGCGCTTTAACGACCAGTTCATAATCTTCCGGGGAAATAGCACTTTGCGCACCGCTCGGTAATTCATAGTCGGTATTGATGCCCAGCTTACCCGCCCACGTTTTCGCATCGGGCATAGGTTTTGTCGCTTTTTCCTCGGCTGAAGGCGCGTTTTTATCCAGATAACCAAACTGCTGTAACTGCGCTTTGGTTGGATCCGGAACAGGAGCAAACTGCATAACCTGTTCTGATTTGAGGGTTTGAAAAAGCTGATCGGGTAGCGCGTTGATGATACGCAGCGAAGAGTGTTTTTGATTAATTGGAAAATTTAATAACCTGTTTCGCGAGGTCAAATCCAACAATTTGCGCCGCATATCCTCAAGCGACTTGAGAATATATTCTTTGGATTCACCATCGAGTGAAGAAGAGTATTCCGCCATATCAAACCCTGTAGATCATCAGCAAAAGGATAACCAGAACTTACCAAAACTTCTGGTTCCAACACCTGACAGGAATAAAAGTTATGCCGCTTGCGATCGTTCTGTATGTATCGACAAGCCATGTTTATTACTGACGATGCTAAATTCAAAAAGAGACCTCACCGCGAAAAGGCTCATTCAAGCAGAAAGCCCCATCCGATAAGCGTCGGGATAGCAAAATCATACCTTGGGCGACGCTGAATACAAGAAAATCCTTAACAATAAAGGGCTAACAAAGCGCACAAGCTTCAGATTTAACTTAATCATATAAAACATATAACAAAGCTGTTTGAGTAAATTAGAGATATTGACCAGGCATGAAGCTGAACAAAAAATAACCACAATAGCGCTTATCTTCTGCTTCGAAAGAGATATCTTTGATGTGAAAAACCTCAATGGCATTCATCTAAAATCATACTTCGCGCTATTCTCAATATGATAATTAAGTCCGAGTGGAATAATAGGCCGCTGCTAAATCATGAGATAAAGTTACAAAGCAATGAGACATATATTCTTCGTTACGTGAAGCGCACGATTGTCATTGCTCAGGCGAGCACGTTAAATGGATGCAACTCTTTTGGCAGAGCACAGAAAAAAGCGGAAGTCAGGGTGGGGATTGAGGCTATATAGATGGTTTCGCCCGGCGTTTTAGTCATCATCAGTACAACAACCTTCCACTCTAACCCGCCAGGGCGACATCCAGGAGGAGGTATTGAGATTGAGCGAATTCCGCTGCTGATAATCTCTTCTTTAAGCTGTGATCGCCTTTTACTTAGATCTGGCTTGTCTCTTATGGCTGGTGCGTGGCAGCATCGGGACAAAATCATTCCCTCGCGGGGTCATAACCGATTGCTTGCGGGTAATAAAAATCGTGTCCGATGGAATATCTTTATTCACGAACGACATGGCGCCAATCACCACGTTATCGCCAATGGTGATTGAACCCACCAGGCATGAGTTTGCGCCGATATCGACGTTATCACCGATGCGAATAAAGTCGTTATCCGTCATTCCCTGCACAACGCCAATGGTGGTGTTTTGCCGGATAGTAAAGTTAGCGCCAATACGTGCGCTGTAGGTGATAACGACGCCGGTATGGTGTGGTATATGCAGTCCGGGCCCTATCCTGGCTTCCAGATCGATATCCGCCGCGAATTTGCTTTTAATCATATTGGAGAGTGATTCAGCGACCCGCTTCTGGCGCTTGTTGCCATGCTCATTCATTTCACTGGCGAGGCGCCACCAGAATAAAAAATTCCTGCGGCGGTTCTTTTTCTCTCTGAGAAGGCGGCGAAACGAGAATTTATCTTTGCGAATCACCTCAATGCGCCAGAACTCGCGCAGATCGTGTGCCTTAGACGAGAAAATAAAAAAGAGGCATGTTAACAGTTTGATAGTGAGTCTCCTGCCCCTTTCGCGAACGCTAACGGGGTATTCATAATTTCCTCACAATCATAACATTTGAAACAATTACCGACAAAGCGCTGTTCGGCACATCCTCTGTATGCCGCTGTTTGATATCCTGCCGCTGTAAGGTCATTCCTCCCCGTCAGCGCAACTCTACCCCCGCCTGACTTCCCATTTTTAGCCGCTTATCGCGCAATTAAAATGCCATAAGCGCAATTTTCATAGAAAGACTAACGCATTGAAATGTGCCCATGTAATATGAGGCCGGGCTATTGCGACTTTCGCCTTCGTGGTCCAGATTTGATGAATAACGACTCCCCTTAACAGACTCATTAAGCGCTTTGACGAAACGCCATGAACAAACCAATAAAACGGCTTGAAATCATCAAATACGCCATTGAACTGGAGGATGACAGCATCATCCTCAGCCAGCTTCCTTTGCTGAAAACGGAAGTGACCGACCCGGAGTTAGCGTTTATTGTTCACGCGCTCGAAGAGAAGAACTACAGCGATGCGATGCGCGCCATTACGGCGTGGCTACAGAGCCAGCGCTCGGTCGTCAGTTGGCAAGATCCTCAGGTTTCCGCCAGCAAGCTGGAACTCAAAGCGCTGGAGGAGCAGCTCCGCGAGCTTATCGATAAGCGCAATGCGCGCATTCAGCAACTGGATGAATTTAACGATCTCTACTTAACCCGTCTTGGGCCGCTGATGTCGCAGATCCTGCGCCTGCGTAAAATGCTGGCTGAAGCCGCCGTGCGTCGCCAGGAAGCGGAAGCACGTCGCCGCGAAGCTGATTATCTGCGCTGCCAGAAATACCTCTCGCAGGCAGTGAACGTGCTGGTGACGCTCACGCAGCGCTGGCAGAGCATGCCGCCGCACTCGATGCAGGCGGCTGAAGCGCGCAAACATCTCCAGCAGCAAAGCGAACTGATCGCCTCTCTGCTGGCAGAAGCGCAGGAACTGGAGCGTGGTCTGACGCGCGAAGAGGAGCCAACGCGCCAGGCGCGCGACGAAGCACGTCAGGAGTACGAAAGCTATCAAGAGCAGCAGCACGATGCGGAAAAACGCTTTAGCTTCGAGCAGAAGATGTCGGAAGAGGAGCGCCATGAGCTGAAGCGCCTGTGGCGGCAGGCGAGTAAACTCTGTCACCCCGATCTGGTCGACAGCGAGATGAAAAACGATGCCAATAGCATGATGGTGCAGCTCAACCAGGCCCGTCAACGCGGCGATCTGAGCGCGATTCGCTCCATGCTCAGCCGCCTGCAAAAAGGGCTGGAGCCGCTAATGGCCAGCGACAGGCTGAACGATGTCCAGCGTCTGCGTCAGCGCATTGTGGAAGTGAAGCAGCACATCGCCACGCTGATTGAAGAGTTAATGACGCTGGATAAAGAGGAGACCTGGCAGCTGGTCTCTTCCCTCGGCGATCGGGAAACCTATTTCCGCCAGCAGGAGAAAGCGCTGGCAGAGATCCGTGAATCCCTTGAACAGCAGGTTAACGAAGCCGAATACGACGAAGTTGCCTGATATACGCCCGGCGCTCTGCCGGGCCGCAATTACTTTTTATGCCAGTAAGCCTGCGCGCGAACGCACTGCTGATCGATAGCGTCCGTTTCAAACCGCGCCTTCAGCGATTTCACCATCTCCCCCTCCCCGGTCAGCCAGATAAAATAGTCCTCACCCGGTACAGTTAGCGCCGCCAGCTTTTCCGCCACTTTCTGCGACTGATGCCCAATCACATACTCAATATCAAAACCTTCCAGGTGCGCGAAGTAATCCTGATAAGCGGCATTGTCGATGGTTACCAGCGCCTTCACCTGCGGGCGCCGCGCAAGCTGGCTTATCGCCTCCAGCCGACGGCGCAATGCCGGCATACCGGACTCATCACACACGTAGAGTTGCCAGGCGTAATCTTCCGGCACCACCAGCGAACCGCGCGGCCCGCCGATAGTCAGCAGATCTCCGGCCTGTGCGTGAAGCGCCCAGTTGCTCGCCACCCCGCCGTCGTGAATGTAAAAATCGAGAGTCAGTTCATTGCGGCTGGCATCAAAGAGCGGCGTATAGTCGCGCGACAGCGGACGCGGCCCATCGCCCCAGTTAATGCCCTCATCCGTTACCTCTGGCGGTACGAAAGGAGCGCCCACCTGCGGGAAGAAGACTTTGGTATGATCGTCGAAACCGCGTGAGCTAAAGCCATCGAGCTGCTCGCCGCCAAGCACAATGCGCTGAAAGCCCTCGCTCGCCCGCTCAACGCGCAAAACGGTTAACTGGCGAAAATGCAGCTCATTACGCACGCGCTGCGGATAGCGTGAAAAAGTTGTGGTCATAATCGGCTCTACTGAATGTGAAACAGATATATCTAAATTTTGTGAAAATGATAATGATTGTTGTTTATGGGGAAGGCAAGATCTTTTTAAGATATAGCGACAACCAAGAGCACGCGCTGACAAAATCACTATTTAAAATCATTATTATCAACAAGATATAAATAAGACGTTAAACCAGCCTGTTATCAGACAGAGTTTAGATATAGATTAGATATATCGAATTAACACGGAGAGTAGGATGCGCCATTCACACGACAGTCACGATAACGAACACCACGGCGGCCGTCGGCAGCGCTTTTTTGGCCACGGGGAGTTACGCCTGGTGTTGCTGCATCTGCTGCGCGACAGCGCCAGCCACGGCTATGAGCTTATCAAAGCCATTGAAACGCTGACCGAGGGAAACTACACGCCCAGCCCCGGCGTGATCTACCCGACTCTCGATCTATTGCGCGATCAGCAGTTGATTACTATCAGCGATGAGGAGAATGGGCGCAGGGTGATTGCGATAACCCGCCACGGCCAGCAGTGGCTGGATGAGAGCCAGCAGCAGCTGGCGCAGATTCTGGAGCGGGTTAAAGCACGGAATGTCGGCTATCAGTTGCGCAGAGATCCGCAGATGAAGCGGGCGCTAGGGAACTTTAAAGCCGTGCTCGATTTGCGCGTGAATCAGCAGGCGCTTAGCGCCGCGCAGCTTAAACAGATAATTGGCATTATCGACCGCGCGGCGCTGGAGATATCCCAGCTGGATTAAGCCGGCATTGGCGCTTCACGCAGGCGGAAGACCTTCACCAGTTCGCGCAGATGCAGCGCCTGGTCGTTCAGTGCCGCGGCTGCCGCAACAGACTCTTCCACCAGGCTTGAGTTCTGCTGGGTGGTGG
>Ga0157369_10001013_pt1 | contig 35347 bp, 30 predicted proteins | sample C25metaG_FD_113461 | JGI IMG/M metagenome (GOLD analysis project Ga0157369, IMG submission 113461) | Corn rhizosphere microbial communities from Kellogg Biological Station, Michigan, USA - C2-5 metaG | ecosystem: Host-associated > Plants > Roots > Rhizosphere > Soil | place: USA: Michigan... | reverse complement strand
ACTGATGGAGGTTAGTCCAGAGCGTTGCGATGAAGTTTCCGGGCATTGTGCCCGATCCAGAGTGATAACGCCCCGAATCCTGCCGAAGACACACCGACCATGAAAAATAAAAAAGTTCCCTTCCTGGGCAAAAGAAATCAAAATTGGCGCCGATAGTAAGTCAAGCGCCTCAAAAAGAGGAGTGACTTACAGTTGATGCACGCCATTTGCGAGGTGAGCAATGGGCACAGTACACACAGCAATGCCGCCACAAACCCTCTACGTTACGATCCTTCGCGATGAATTGCGCCAGTTGAAAGACGAGCGCGACCAGTTGAAGCACGAATTGGCGCAATTGCGCGCATTGACCCAAGGCTCGCAGCCGCAACCGCGTCCGGTTGTGCAGCGCGCGCCTCACGCCTGATCCCCCTCCTGCTACGGGAACGGCCATCGTCGTTCCCGACACGTTGTACCTCTGACCGCTTGATGCCAGATAAACGCAGCGCTTAACAAATCTTTCACATGTCCTTGGGGATACTCCGCCCCATTCTGGCCGTACCTGCGCGTACGGCCTCTGTTCGTCGGTGTCATGGAAGCGTTCCTGCGTGGGTTTGATGATTGAGCTGGAGCGCTGAATGGCATTGTTCAAACGCAGCAAAACGACTGCGAACGGTTTCGACTGGGCTGGATTTATCTGGCTGTTCGTCTTCTTCTGGTATTTCTCGGGTATCACCCAACTGCTGATCCAACTGACCGGCACATCCGGCTTCACCGGATTCCGCCAGGCTTTCGTGATGAGCGCGCTGTGGCTGGCGCCGATGTTGCTGTTCCCCAAACACACTCGCCTGCTCGCCGCCATCATCGGCGTAGTGCTGTGGGCCTGCTCGATGGCCAGCCTCGGTTACTTCTTCATTTATCAGCAGGAGTTCTCGCAAAGCGTCATCTTCATCATGTTCGAGTCGAACGTGTCGGAAGCTGGCGAGTACATGACTCAGTACTTTGCCTGGTGGATGATTCCGGCGTTCCTCGCCCATACCGCATTTGCTTACTTTTTGTGGACCCGTCTGCGCCCGGTGTACATGCCGCGCGGTCGCGCGCTGGTCGCGGCGACGGCCATCGTGGTTGCCGTGGTCGGCTACCCGCTGGTCAAGCAGACCCTGCGCATGTGCACCTTCGCCCAAGGTTTCGAGAAATTCGAAACCCGCATCGAACCCGCCGTACCGTGGCAGATGGCCGTGGCGTATCACCGCTATCAGGAAACCCTCGCCGACATGCAGGGCATGCTCGACAGTGCGAGCAAGATCCCGCCGCTGAAAAACCTCAAGGACGCTTCTGCCGGTCAGCCGGCGACTTTGGTGCTGGTGATTGGCGAATCGACCAACCGACAGCGCATGAGCCTCTACGGTTATCCGCGCAACACCACGCCGGAACTGGACAAGCTCAAGGATCAACTGGCGATCTTCGACAACGTCATCACCCCGCGTCCCTACACCATCGAAGCGTTGCAGCAAGTACTGACCTTCGCCGATGAGCAGAACCCGGATCTGTACCTGTCGACGCCGTCGCTGGTCAGCGTGATGAAACAAGCGGGTTACAAGACCTTCTGGATCACCAACCAACAGACCATGACCAAGCGCAACACCATGCTCACGACTTTCTCCGAACAGGCCGACGAGCAGGTGTACCTGAACAACAACCGCAACCAGAACGCCGCGCAGTACGACGGTGACGTCATCGAGCCGTTCAACAAGGCGCTGACTGATCCGGCTGAACGCAAACTGATTGTCGTGCATCTGCTCGGCACGCACATGAGCTACCAGTACCGTTATCCGCCGACTTTCGACAAGTTTCAGGATCGCCAGGGCGTCCCTGCCGGCGTACGCGACGATCAACTGCCGACCTACAACAGCTACGACAACGCGGTGCTGTACAACGACTTCGTGGTCGAGCCTGATCAAGGACTACGCCAAATCCGATCCGAACGGCTTTTTGCTGTACCTGTCCGACCACGGCGAAGACGTCTTCGACTCGGCCGGCCACAGCACTCTCGGTCGCAACGAAAACAAACCGACCGCGCCGATGTACACCATCCCGTTCATGGCCTGGGCCTCGCCGAAATGGAAGCAAAATCACGACTGGAACTTCGCTGGCGACCTCAGCCGCCCGTACAGCAGCTCGCAGTTCATTCACACTTGGGCGGATCTGGTCGGATTGAGCTCGGATGAATTGGATCGCAGCAAGAGCCTGGTCAGCGACAGCTTCGTGCCGCGCAAGCTGTTGATTGGCGATCCGTATCAGACGGCGAAACGCTCACTGATAGATTTCAGCTTGATGAAACCCAAGCAGCCTGCCCCGGCAGAGGTGGCACAGAAGTAAACCGAGAAAGGGCCCGTGAGGGCCCTTTTTGTATGCGCTGATCGGCCTGCTGCGTCGGTACTCCGCTCTGAAATACCTCGCAATATTTGCCCTCAACCCGCGTTAACCCATCGTTAATGGCCGCGACGCAGACTCTGTTCCGCGGTCTGCTTCACGGACGAACCGACTCCCACTTGTTCAGTAGGAGGCAACATGAAAACCACCACCATCATCTTCACCACCCTGCTCGCCCTCGGTTCCACCAGCGCCTTCGCTGAAGGCGGCGCCGAGCGTATGCGTTATTACTACGACAATTTCCCGGTCCAGCACGCGCAAGGCGAGCAAAAGGCAGACGTCGCTGCGAAAGAAATTCGCGTTCCTGCTGACCAGACGGCGCAGGTGACCGAGTCTTATCGCGACTGAATTTCACCGAGCAACCGATGAACCTTCCGTGGCTCCGCTCTGGCCCGGGAGATGACAGTTTGGCGCCCTGATTGGGCGCCTTTTTTTATGTTCGGGCTGGTGATTTGCAGTGAGGGCTTTCAGGCCTGTAAATCTTTTATCCAGAACAGCATCCGCCCATGATCTGGATTGAACATCCCCGGTGCAAAGCCGAATTTGCGATACGCCCCATGCGCCGCAGCATTGCCTTCCAGCACCTCCAGGGTGATTTTGCAGCAACCGCGCTGGCGGGCGATTTCCTCGACTTTCTGCAGCATTTTCTGGCTTAGCCCCAAGCCACGGAATTTACCAACCACCGCGACGTCATGAACGTTGACCAGCGGTTTGCAGGCAAAGGTGGAGAAGCCCTCAAAACAGTTGACCAGCCCGGCCGGTTCGCCGCCAACAAAGGCCAGCACGCTGAACGCATGAGCTCGGCGCGCGAGTTCTTCGGGTAACCGCTGAAGAAGCTCCGGCGCGATCGGATGACCGCCGCCCATGGGATCTTCGGCGTAGTGGTTGAGCACGATGCCGATGGCTTCGGCGTGCACCGGGTTGCTGTAGCTGGCCTGAAGTACGAGTATTTCTGCGGAATCCATTTCCATCCCCGATAAACAAAAGCCCCGGCGCGCAAGGTGCTAGCTGAAAGGCTGGAGGGGACATTAGCTTGGGTGCGCCGGAGAGGGCAACTTGAAAAGCTGAAGATCAAAAGATCGCAGCCTCGTTGCACTCGTCAGCTCCTACGGTCCGATATGTGTAGGAGTTGACGAGTGCAACGAGGCTACGATCTTTCGTGGTCAGTGGCCCCAGATAAGCTCTTCAGTCCAGCCCAGTGCGGCGAAGTCTTCGGCGCGCAATGCGCTTTCCCCTGCACAGAAAAACTCATCCAGTTGTGGCGGTTGAACCGTCGTGCCGCTGAGCATGGCGTGCACCTGGCCGCGATGATGGATCTGGTGTTCGAACAGGTGAGAAAGCATGCGCAGGCGGCTGTCATGTTGCGGCGTGTCACGGGCGATGGTGACGATTCTTGGCAGATCGGCATCGCGCAGTTGCTCGCAATAGGCGATCAGCCGGCGATCAACGCGGGCCTGCTCTGCACGCAGCGCTGCAGCGTCGGTAAACGGCTCGTCTGCATTGAAGAAAACATAGCAATCCGGGTGCGGCTCGGCCCCGCGAAGTTCGCGCTCCAGCGCGTCGACGTAGAACCAGTCGCAGGTGAGGATGTGATTGAGCGTAAGGCGGATGCTGGGGAAGAAGCTCACCCGTGGCGCCGCCAGTTCAGTGGCATCGAGCCGGGTCCAGGCCTTGGCCAGGCGGTGATTGGCCCAGGCATTCTGGTAAGCCATGGTCAGTAAATGATGGGACAGCGGTTGACTCATGTCGGCGCCCTCTTCTTTCAGGCTTCAGCGAAGCGCTGCAATTGCATCTCCTGCAAACGGCTGAGGGTGCGGCGGAACGGGAATTCCAGATAGCCCTCGGTGTAGAGCGCGTCCATCGGCACGCTTGCCTCGACGTACAGCGGCACCTTGCGGTCGTAGCATTCGTCCACCAGTGCAATAAAGCGGCGTACGCCATCGTCGTGTACTGACAACTGCGGCAGCTCCCGATCGCCGGCGACCACGCGCTCGGCGCCGTCTTCGGTACCGCGCGCGATGCGTCCCTCGCGCTTTCGTGCACTGAGGTTCGGCACTTCGCTTAACAGAATAGCCCGGTAGCGATCACACAGCGCGATGAAGTCCATGGCGGGGAAAGGTTGTTCGCACAGATCGCTGTAACGGCACCACACTACGGATTCACTGGCCTGTACCACGTTGAGCATGCGATGACCCACTGCGACTGGTTCTTCACTGCAGATTTCATCCGAAATCAGTGATTTGAACACGGCAGCCAGCGCACTCGGCGAATCGGTCGCGCTGACGAAATAGCGCTGTTCGATCGTCCCCGGATGCAGGCGATGATCCTCGGCGCCATTGACCGGGACAACTTGCATGTGCGCCTTGATTGCCGCGATTGCCGGGGTAAAGCGGTCACGATTGAAGCCGTCGGCGTACAGATCATCCGGGGGCAGATTCGACGTGCAGACCACCACCACGCCTTCGTCGAACATCACCTGGAACAAGCGCCCGAGGATGATCGCATCGCCAATGTCGTTGACGAACAGTTCATCAAAACACAGCACGCGTACTTCGCCAGCGAGTTCTTTGGCCAGCGCGCGCAACGGATCGGCGATGCCACTCAGTTGGAACGAGCGCTGATGGACCCAACCCATGAAGTGATGGAAATGCTGACGCCGCGCCGGTACGCGCAAGGTTTGATAGAACTGATCCATCAGCCAGGTCTTGCCGCGCCCGACCGGCCCCCACAGGTACACGCCGCTGACCGCACGGGCATCGGCGCGCAAGGCTTCGTGGCATTTCTGCAAGGCCCAGACCGCGTGTTCCTGGGCTTCATCCTGGATGAAACCCTTGTGCTCAACGGCGTATTGCCAGGCACTGAGGGGGGAGTCGAAGTTCATGCGCGGGAGTATGCCACGTGGAATTCTCCATTGCTGATTGACGCACGTGAACGATCATTGTGAGAGCGAGCCTGCTCGCGAAGGCAGCCTGTCAGTGACCGAGATGCAAACTGACCCAGCGCTTTCGCGAGCAGGCTCGCTCCCACAGAGCCCAAAAACCTGACCTTTCAGGCAGTTATTGCTCGTTGCCCTCGCCGCCCGCTTGCGGCATTCTGCGCACCCATTTTCTGACCCGGCCCCGCCTCGCGGCGCGCACCTGACCATGACCGCCTCTGACAAAGCCCCGCGCAACAACGACCTGATCTACGGCCTCAACGACCATCCGCACCTGACCGCCACCGTATTCGCCGCGCTGCAACATGTGCTGGCAAGTTTCGTTGGCATCATCACCCCTACCCTGATCATGGGCGGCGCGCTGGGCCTGCAGAGTGAAATCCCCTACTTGATCAGCATGGCGCTGTTCGTCTCCGGCCTCGGTACCTTCGTGCAAGCCAAGCGCTTCGGCCCGGTCGGTTCCGGTTTGCTGTGTCTGCAAGGGACCAGTTTTTCCTTTATCAGCGTGATTCTCAGCGCCGGGTTCATGGTCCAGGCGCGTGGCGGCGGTACTGACGAAATCCTCTCGACCATCTTCGGTGTGTGCTTCTTCGCAGCATTCATTGAAGTGGTACTCAGCCAGTTCATCGGCAAGCTGCGCATGTTGATTACACCGGTAGTGACCGGCACGATCATCACCCTGATGGGTCTGTCACTGATCAAAGTAGCCATGACCGACATCGCCGGCGGCTTCGGTGCGCCCGACCTGGGCGCGGCCAGTCATGTCTTTCTCGCGGCGTTGGTGATCGGCACTATCGTCGTGCTGAACCGCGTCGACGTGCCGTTTCTGCGGCTGGGCGCGATTGTCATCGGCCTGACCCTGGGTTACGTGGTGGCATGGCTGATGGGCACGGTGGATTTCGCTTCGATGCCCGAGGTGCCGCTGGTCAGCGTGCCGGTGCCGTTCAAGTACGGTTTCAACTTCGATTGGGTGGCGTTTGTACCGGTAGCGGTAATTTTTCTGGTGTCGCCACTGGAAGCGGCCGGCGACCTGACCGCCAACTCGATGATCTCGCGACAACCGGTCAAAGGCCCGCTGTACATCCGTCGAATCAAATCCGGGCTGCTCGCCGATGGTCTCAACTCGGCCATGGCGGCGGTGTTCAACAGCATGCCCATGGTGACTTTCGCGCAGAACAACGGCGTGATCCAGTTGACCGGAGTGGCCAGCCGTTACGTGGCGTTTTTCATCGCCGGGCTGCTGGTGTTGCTCGGTTTGTTCCCGATGATCGGCGCGGTGCTGCAACTGATGCCGAAACCGGTGCTTGGCGGCGCGGAGCTGGTGATGTTCGGCACCGTCGCCGTGGCCGGGATCAAGATCCTCGCCGAGGCCGGTCTGCATCGGCGCAACATGCTGATCGTGGCGATTTCGCTGGGCATGGGCCTGGGCATCGCGGCGGTGCCGGAAGTCCTGCGCGAATTGCCGCAAGCACTGCGCAACATCTTCGAATCGCCAATCACTGTCGGTGCGTTGTGCGCTATCGTGCTGAACATCTTCCTGCCCGAAGAATTCATCGAATTGGAAGAAGACGATTTCGACCCGGAAGCTTCGATTCTGCAGGTCATGGAAACCCCCGACGTCACCGCCAAAGGTGAACCCGGCCAAGCGGCGGCTGTCGCACAGTTGAACCGCTGACGTCGCGCCTGGAAAAAAGGGCTGCACCGGCGACGGTTCAGCCCTTTTTTGTCGAGAGATTCTTATGCGCCGCGTCCACGCCGTCATCCTGTCGCTCCTGCTGTTGTCGCTCAGTGCCTGCGCGTTGTTTCCCAACCGCGACCCGGTGAACATCAACGTGGTCGGCCTTGAGCCGCTACCGAGTCAGGAACTGGAAGTGCGCTTCGCCATCAAGCTGCGCGTGCAGAATCCCAATGAGACGGCGATCGACTACAACGGCATCGCGCTGGATCTGGAGGTCAATGGGCATTCGCTGGCTTCCGGTGTGAGCGATCAGAGCGGTTCGATCCCGCGTTTCTCTGAAGCCATTGTCACGGTGCCGGTCAGCGTCTCGGCGTTCTCGTTCCTGCGCCAGACCTTGGGCCTGAGCCAGACGCAAAGCCTCGATAACTTGCCCTACGTGCTGCGCGGCAAACTGGCCGGTGGGTTGTTCGGCACGATGCGCTTTACCGACAGCGGCAAATTGAGCCTGCCCAAGGCGAGTGCGGCGACTTGGTAGTCAGCGGTCTCAATCGGCAGAACAACACACAACCCATGTGGGAGCGAGCCTGCTCGCGAAGGCGGTGTTTCAGGCGACTACGATGCTCATGCTGCCTACGTCTTCGCGAGCAGGCTCGCTCCCACAGGTTCTCTGCAAGTTTCAAGGTCAGGAGTTGAACCGCACCCCCGGCTTCGCACGCTCATCAACGGTCAACTCGAACACATCCGGGCGCGCATAGTGGCCGACCACATCGTAGTCATACCGTGCGCGGACCAGTTCCTCCGTGTCGATTTCCGCTGTCAGCAATCCCGCCTCGCCACGCAGCGGTCCCGCCAGTACATCACCCATCGGTCCGACGATCACACTGCCACCGGCAATCAAAGGTCGATCCCCGGGCCAATTGGCAATCTCCACACCCAACGCATTCGGCGAGGCCTGCACCTGACAGGCGCTGACAACGAAGCAGCGACCTTCGTGGGCGATGTGGCGCATGCTGACTTGCCACATCTCGCGCTCGTCCACGGTCGGCGCGCACCAGACCTCAACGCCCTTGGCATACATCGCCGTGCGCAGCAGCGGCATCATGTTTTCCCAGCACACCACGGCGCCGAGCTTGCCGACCTGGGTGTCAAACACCGGCAAAGTCGAGCCGTCACCCTTGCCCCAGATCAGTCGCTCGGTTCCTGTAGGCATGAGCTTGCGGTGTTTACCGATCAGTCCTGCCTGAGGGTCGAAATACAGCACCGTGCAATACAATGTGCTACCGGCGCGCTCGATCACGCCGATCACCAGATTGGCCCCGGTGCGCGCTGACAATCCGGCCAGCGCTTCGGTTTCCGCGCCCGGTACATCAATGGCATTGGCAAAATAACGTGCGAAGGCCTCACGCCCCTCGGGCAGTCGATAGCCCAACTGGGTGCCGAAGCCCTCGCCCTTCGGATAGCCACCGAGCAGGGCTTCCGGCATCACCACCAGCGCCGCGCCGGATTCGCGGATCGCGTCTTCCCAGCTGAGAATCTGGTCGAGGGTTTCGCCCTTGCCCCCGGGCAAGGCGCCGATCTGCAGCGCAGCAACTATGGATTTGGCCATCGTGTTTACTCCATCAGGTTCAGGTGTTGCCGATTCTCCAGCGGCACGCGATCATGAATAAAGCCCTTCGCGCTGCTGAATGATATGAGCCAAATGAATATCGCCAAGATCGACCTCAACCTGCTGAAAGTCTTCGAAGCGCTGCACGAGGAATCCAGCGCCAGCCGCGCGGCCCTGCGCCTTGGCGTAACGCAATCGGCAGTCAGTGCGGCATTGCGCCGTTTGCGCGACGTCTATGGTGATCAGTTGTTCGTACGCACCGGGCGCGGGCTGGCGCCGACCCTGCAAGCCAATCAGCTCAAACCCGTGATCAGCGATGCCCTGAACAAATGTCGGCAAAGTCTGGCCATGCTCGACCCGGCGGCCAATCACTATGACGGGCGCTCGGTAGCGATTGGTCTGTCAGATGATTTTGAAATTGCCTACGGGCGCCACTTGATCGAAGAAATCGCTCGTCGCGCGCCGAAACTGCGGCTGATCTTTCGCCAGACCCACAGCCAGATCGTCGCCCGTGCGTTGATGGAACGCAGCATCGACCTGGCGATCACCGCCGGCGGCTTCGCCGAGCGCCTGCTCAGCCGGCAGGTGTTGGTGGAGGGTGGCTATGCGTGTCTCGTCGATCCCAGCAGTCTCGCGCCAGGCCAGCAGCAGATCGAGCTGCAGGAGTTCGTTGATCGCGAGCACATTCTGGTGTCGTCGGGTGGCTTTATCGGCATTACCGACGAAGGATTGGCGGCAGTGGGTTTGAGCCGGCGAGTCTGCGCCTCGACCACGCATTTTGCCGCGCTGCCCTTTCTGCTCAAGGGCAGTCAGGCGGTGGCGACCATTCCAGCCCACGCCGCAGAAAGCATCGCGGCGTTGAGCGGGTTGGCATTGCTGCCCTGCCCGTTGGCTTTGCCGCGCTATCCGGTGGAGCTGGGCTGGCGCACCAGCACGCAGATCGATCCGGTGCTGGTCAAGGTTCGCGAAGCGATTGCCGCCACGTTCAGCCAAGTGTGAAGCGGGTTATTTGTTCGCCGCCATCAGGCGATTGACTTCGCTGCGCACCATGTTGGCGAACTCCGGCGGCGACATGCCGTCCAGCTCGGCGCGGACCCACTCGGCCCATTTGCCCTTGCGCTTGGAACGCTCGCCAAACAGACGCGCGGCTTCGCCTTTGGCTTTGCCCAGATTGTTCTGCCAGAGTTCGAACAGACGGGATTTCTCATCTTCCAGCGCGGCGCGCTCTGCGAGGGATTTGTCGGCCAGATTGAAACTCATGGGGATTTGTCCTGCTGCGTAAAATGGCGACATCTTACACGCTCGGTGCAAATCTCCGGTGCAGGTTTTTCCCTTCTCCACGAATGACATGCAACTTTTCGCCTGCCGCTACACTCCATTGGTCACTGTCCATTCACCTGCAAGGAGTCACCCAATGGCCCGTAAAACCGCCTCGCAAGCTGCCGAAGAGCAAATCAAGGATCAAGCTTTCAGCGAGCTTCAGGCTCTGATTGAAGAATCGGACAAACTGCTCAAGAGCAGCGCTTCACTGGTAGGCGAAGAAGCAGAAACGCTGCGTGCACAAATCGCCCAGAAACTGCAACTGGCGCTCGACTCGGTGTCCAGCGTGCGCGACCGCACCAAACCTGCCGTAGAAGCGACTGAAAACTATATCGGCGGCCATCCATGGCAGACCGTAGCGATCTCCGCCGGATTCGGCCTGGTGGTGGGCCTGCTGCTCGGCCGTCGCTGAGTTCAGCGTCACAAGAAAAGGCGAACCTTCCGGTTCGCTTTTTTTTATGCCTGCGCGACCGACTCCCCTGCCATTTCACGCAACTGCCGCAACGTTTGCTCATCCAGACCGATCCCCTGTGCCATCGAGCGACTGCGCTGCAGATGCCGTCGATCCCCCGGGAGACGCTTGAGCCCGACGCCGTGCATCTGCCGCACCAGCTCCTCGCTGCGCTGGGCGAAACTCTGTCCTGCCGCCTTGTTCGGATCGATCACAATCAATAGCTGACCGGTCCACGGTGTTTTCGCGCCGGGATGGTTGGACCAATCGAATTCGAAGGAAAAATTGCCGCCGGTCAACGCCGCCGCCAGCAGCTCGACCATCATCGACAGCGCCGAACCCTTGTGCCCGCCAAACGGCAGCAACGCCCCGCCCTCGAGAATCGCCTTGGGGCCCTGGGTCGGTTGGCCGAGACTGTCGACGCCCATCCCGGCCGGAAGCTTTTCACCTTTGCGCGCGGCGATCTGTACATCGCCATGGGCGATGGCGCTGGTGGCGAGGTCGAAAACAATCGGCGCAGCATTGGCCCTTGGCGCGGCGAAGGCGATCGGGTTAGTGCCGAACAACGGCCGGTCGGCGCCATGAGGTACGACGCAAGTCATGCTGTTGACCACGCTCAAAGCCACCAGACCTTCATCGGCGAACGGTTCGACATCCGGCCACAGTGCGGCGAAATGGTGCGAGTTACGAATCGCCAACACCGCGATCCCGGCATGACGGGCCTTTTCCACCAGCAGCGGTCGGGCCGCCGCCAATGCCGGCTGCGCAAAACCATTGCCGGCATCGACGCGGACAAACCCAGGCGCAACGTCTTCCACCTGCGGTACCGCATGGCCGTTGACCCAGCCGCTTCGCAGCGTCGAGACATAACCGGGCATACGAAATACGCCGTGGCTATGAGCGCCATCGCGCTCGGCGCCGGCGCAGTTGGCCGCGAGCACGCGCGCCACTTCGCTGGAAGTGCCGTGCCGCAGAAATATCGTTTCAAGCAATTGCGTGAGTGCTTCGAGGGATAACGAGGACGAGCCCTGATCGTGTGGCGCAGACATCTGAAGCTCCAGAATGATTATTGGAGGGAACAACAGCGTACGGTCGTTTTGCCCACCGATTAACTGCGCCCGAGCTGTCGGCTGTCAACCCTTGGGTTGATCGACCTTGCGGTCGCCGTCCGGATGCACATTCAGCGTGGGCGGGTGCGGTAACTGAATACCGCAAGCGCGGCCGGCCACGGATCTATGGTTGAGTCCCTGCCCGATGGCGCCCCGTTCAGAGTCCTTATGATGTCCAGTTCGCCCGCACCACTGTTGTTTCCCGACATTTTGAAGTCCCCCGGCCTGCATCCCGCTCTGGCCAAAGCGCATGGTCTGAACAGCAAAGACTTCAGCTGGCTCGCGCATGTGCAGCTGGCGACCCACGCCCTGCGCAGTAAACAGACCCCGCCAATGCTCGCCGAGCGCATTTTGCTCAACGCCGAGAAGCAATCACCTGTAGCGCTGGCTGGCAGTTTCGTCCTTGGCACCGGGCCGGATGACGGTGGGGTGTTTCTCTATACCCCCTACGATGGCCTGAAAAAATTCAGTGACGATCAGGCGCTGTCGCAGGCGTTGCAAACGCGCTTGGAAAATGCGGACGAAGAGGACGATCTGCTGGCCTTTCTCACGGTATCGATGCGCAAGGAGCTGGTGGAAAAGCGCGGCATAACGATGACCCGCGAAACGATCACAGGGGATGTGTTCGACGACCAGTCGACGGCCATCAATGCCCAATTGGGCGCTTGCGCGAACGATATGCTGGACGAGCTCAAACGCCTGCCTTTGCTCACCAGCCTGTTGCAAACCGTTCTAGACGAACAACTCGAGACGCACTTTGGCGACTTGCAGCAGTCAGCTACACGGGTCAGTTTTTACCCGACTACTGCGCAGACCGCCGGTGAAGTCAGGCGGCCAACCCAGTCGCTGTCGCTGAGTGAAGCGCTGCTACTGCACTTTCGCCGACAGGGCTGGCCGCCGGGCCAGACCGTCGAGTTCGACCACCCCGCCCATTCATCTACGGCAGATGATCAGTCAGCCTGGTCAACTGCGATCAAGTCAGCATCGGGCAAGCTGACCATTCTGCTTTTTCGGCAACTGGAAACGTACTGGAATGCCGCCTCATTCTCGGGCTCGCCCCGACGCGCGTTCTTCAGCCGGACGCTGCAGGATCAGGCCCGTGCGGACCTGATGATCAAACGCGAAACGGAAATCCTCTCCGCCAGCGAGTTCGATGCCCTGCACACCTTGATCCGCGAGCCTGCCGTGGCGGTGCAGCGTCCGACCTTTGAAACCGTGTGTTTAAGCGAAGAGACGGCTTCCGTCGAGTTGGCCGGCTCGCTGATGATCAATCATGACAAGGCTTACCTCTACACGCCCAGCCAAGGCATGCAGGTGCTCACGAACTACGTCGATCTTCAGCGGACGCTGACTGCCAAACTCGCTGCGGCTGGCCATGAGGACGAACTGTACGGGCTGATGAGCCTGGAGGAACGCGATCGCTATCTGGGTTTCACCAACGCCCGGGTGTCCGGCGAAAACATCGCCGGCGAGATCATGACCACGCTGTTCGAGGCGATCATTACCAAACAACGGCAGAACGTCGAATTTGCTTTGCAGTGTTTTCGCCAGAGCGAACGTGCCACCGACATTCATGCGCTGTTCGATAAGGCGCTGGATATCCGCTCGATGATTCACCAACGTCTGCTCAAAATTGACGTCCATGCGCGCTGGAGCACCCGACCGTTGTTTTCCAGCACCCCACCAGCCTCGCGCGTCCAGGCAGACAAGGCCAGACAACTGGCAAGAAGCCTGAACGCCACATTGGACAGTCTCGCCAGCAGCTTCGCAGAACAGCCGACCCTGACCGACAGTGAACATCGGGCCTTTCTGCAAAGCATCCGCTGGAAGCTGGCGCGCGCATTCGAGGATGGCCTGCGCAGTGAAGTGCAGATGCATGGTCTCAACGATTCTTCGCCGAGTATTGAGCGGAAAATTGTCGAAACCGTCTTGGATGCCAGGCGCACGACACGTAACGATCGTCAGTCAATCAACGGTTTCCGCCCGGACGCCTGGTCACTCTCACTGACCTGCTCCGCCCAAGGCAGCGTGCTGCCGCTTGCGTATTGTCTGCTGATGACCGAACGCGGCGGGATGGACGTCGCGCATTCCGGGCTCTGCGTGCTCTGGACACCGGCCGCAGGCCTGGAATCGTTCAAGGATATCGACACCGCGCGCGCGCAATTGCAGCGCCGACTGGACGACAACAACCAGAGCCACACACTGTTGGAAAATCTGCCGTCAGCGCAACGTCGGCTGGATCAGCAATACACGCTCGGCACTTTCCTGTTGATCGAAGACAGCGTCGCACGCGAGCGCATGCAATCGGCCATTGAACATTACCTGGCGGAGTGTGAGCTGTTGCGCACGTGTATCAAGGACAAACAAACGCTTGCAAACTTCCTGGAGCGCATGAAAACCAGAGGTATCAATACCAATCTGCGTCGGGCCATTGACCTTGCGCAAACGGTTTCCACTCACTTGGACTACCCCGACTGGTTGCGCATGGCGCCAGTAACAGAGCAACGTACACACCTTGCGCTGCTGGATGAAGTGCGTCGCGCGTTTCGTGACGGCAAGGATTTTCTCGACGACGTCCCGGCCTTGGCTACCCATGTCGAGCAGACCCTCAAAAAATTGCTCGACGCCAGATTTCCCGGCAATGGACTAAAGCCTCAGGACATCCAGATCACCCCGAACCTGACCCTCGCCGGACCCGCCTGTGACCTGTTGGAGTTTGCCCTGCATCATTACAACGTTGTGCAAGATACTGGTTTCAAGGTGGCCTCGAAAACGGCCACGGCATTACCGGAAAAATTTGACCCGTCCGCCGTGCGCCAACTGCTGCAGTCGCTGGAGGTAGCCACGACCTACACGCGCAAAGTGACCGAAGCGCTGACGGCGGACAATGACGCTGCGCGCGCCCGTAAACAAAGGTTCTTCCGTCAGTTGCCCTGGCAGTTGATCCAGCACGCACATGCGTTGAAGTTGCAACAACAACTGTCAGATACCGGGTACGACTATGTGTGCCAGGTGCTCGATATGCCGGACGGGATTGCGCGTGCAATGGTCGAGGGTGCCGATGCGATTGTCAGTCCCCTGGCGTTGATCAAAACCGCGCACGCCGATCCCGTTGAGGCGCCAGGCATCTATGTCTTCGGGCCTGGCGCGGGAACAAGCGGCCCACGGGTGCTCTATGCGCCCTACTCCAGGTTCGTACTTCGCGAGTTCGAGAATCAGAGCCAATTGATCGATGCGCTGAACACGCCCGGGCATTTTCAGGATCTGGTTATCCGGCGTCTGCCGGTCTCCCAACAAAGTGTCTTCAAGAATCTGCTGAAAACCACCATCGGCCAACCCAGCGAAATTACCCTTCAGAACACCGCCATCCAGGGCAATGCACTGGAACGATTTCACAAAGACACCCTCAGCCTCTTGCCGCGACTGCTCAGTAGCCAGCCGCAGATCAATGCCCAATCCGATTGGGAGGCGGCCAAAGTTCTGTTCAGCCATGGGGTCCGTCTGGTTCCGCACTTGCTGCCTGGAAAACTGGCGTCGCTGTTTTTCCTCTGGAAAAGCTACCAGGACTTCAAGGAGTCCGCCGATGACCTTCAGGATCATCACTGGGCCAACGCTCTCAAGACTTTCATTGCCGGTGCGATTTCCATGCTGAGCCTGGGTCGCCTGGCCTGGGATCCGGAACCGGAACCCGCAGTGTCCGGGTTTGCTGCTGAGCCGGAGCCAACCTCGTCGACGCCAGCCTCAACCCGCACAGATACGCCGGTGCAGGCTGTCTCGCGCTGGTCCAAGGTCCCGCCAGCGACGTCCTCTCGAGCCAACCTGCAGCGCTTCGAAACCGCCACGGCGCTGAAAGACCTGAAGCTTGAGAACAATAAGCTGGTGTATGCGGACGCCTCGAAATCGCACAAATACGCGGCAATTGCCGGCAAGGTCTATCCGGTGGTGCAATCGGACAACGTCTGGTTTCTGCGCGAACCGAATGGCGGCGAAGGGCCGGCGCTTGAACAGAAAAATTCCAGACTGGTTGTTGCACGCCCCGGCCATTCCATTCAGCGCTGCCGATCAAAACGCAGCAAGATGCAGCAAGAAGAAGTCGAGCGCAGTCGCTCAATCCTGATGTACGTTCAGGCACAGGGCATGACACAGATCCATCGGCTATATCCGGCCAGGGCCTTCGTCATACAGCAGGCAGTCGGCCGGGCGCGAACCTATGCCCTGAACTGCCTGCATAACTTCGTGGTGCATCGCGACAATCTGGGTGGCACTCGGGTAGAAACCGTGCTCAGGCAGTTCTTCGAAGTGCCGCAAGTGACTCCCTTCCTGCTGCGCAAGATCGAAAAGGTGATTCTGCCGATTTGTCGCGAGCTGACCGACCCCAAAGATGATCTGCTCTATACCGAGCGTTTTTTTGCCGGGCTCAATGCCTACTACGACGACGACACCGTGGCCTTTGTGTTCAAAGAGGACAAGCGACGGATTGTCCACCTGACCGAACATTTCTTTAGTCCGGGAATGGATGCCTATACACCTGTGTTGCCTCCCAGGTTCAACGTTGACTCCCACGCACGTGCGGTCACGTTGATCCACGAGCTGTCGCATCTGATTTGCGACAGTGAAGACTTGGCCTCCGTCGAAGCGATTGCGCCTCACACGAATCTCATTGACACAACTTCATCGGACGGGCGGCTGCTCAAAGCCGATCTTGAAAGCCTGCGCAAATCCCTTTCGCGATCTACGGCGCCTTCGCGCCTGTTCAGTGAGAAAAAACCGAACGGAACACGCGTGGGGCTGGACCAGTTGCCGATGCGTATCAACGAATACAGGAAGATTCTCAAACTGACCAAAACCACGACGCTCGCCGATGCACGCAAAGCATTTCGCAATCCGCTTGAAATTGAGCCACGCATCGAAGTGATTCTGGCCAACGCCGACTCGATCGCGTTGCTGATCAGCGAACTGGGGCAAGTCCTCGATCCGCTGCCGGCGCCAATCCCCTTACCGGCACCTGTAACCAGCGGGACGTCGTCCCCGCCGTCATCTTCATAAACGCTGTTACAAAAAATGCGCTGGCTCGACGCCAGCGCATTTCGTACATACAACAAAGGTGTAACGGTGCATCAGTCCTTCTGATCACGCAACACGTTGCCCGACGCCCCATCGATGCGGAATTCATAAACGATGCCATCGGCCTTGCGCCCTTCGCCTTCCCAGTAACCGTCATTGTCGGCACCGATCTCATAGACCTCGACATAACCGGCCTTGGTCTTGGCGACTTCGATAGCTTTTTCGATGGTGATCCAGCCCGCGCCTGGCTTGTCCGCGAGGGCGGCACCGGCGCTGAGCAAACCGGCGGTGGCAATCAGGGCTGCGAATGTCTGTTTGATCATTTTTTCACTCCATTTATGGATAGTAGGCAGTTGCTTCCTGTTTTTTTGGGCGCCACAGGGAAAAATAAGTTCCACGTTGATGGGTAAATGCCATGACGGATGTTCTCGGCAGCCTGCCGGCGAGGTTAGAATGAGCGAAATCAGGACGAGTCAATGACCCAAGACACCCTCTCGGAAGCCGAATACGATGCGATCACCGATGCCGCCGCGCACTGGTGTATGCGTCTGCACGCCGCTGACTGCACGGACGAGGAGCGTCGCGCATTCCAGGAATGGCACGATGCCCATCCCCTGCACGCCTTCGAATACGAAGCGATGCAGGAAATCTGGGAAGTCGCCGGGGACCTGCCTCGAACCGAGCCGGGGGAGCTGGCCGCACAACGCAAACCGTCACGCCCGTGGCGCAAGTTCGCGGTCATCGCTGGCGCCTGTGCCCTGGCCTTGCCACTGATGGCCTATAGCGGCTGGAGTCTGGGCTGGTTGCCCGACAGTTATCAGCATTACGCCGCGACCGACAGTGTGCGTCAGATCACCCTGAGTGACGGTAGCCAGCTGGAACTCAACCTGAACACCGACCTGACCTTCAGCAATTACAAACATGAACGTCGCGTGATCCTGAACAACGGCGAGGCGTTTTTCCATGTCAGTCACGACACGGCGCATCCGTTCGTGGTGCGCGCCGGGGAAGGCAGGATTCGCGTCACCGGCACCCGATTCAACGTGTGGATGTATGAAGATCAGGTTCGCGTGAATCTGGTCGAAGGTTCGGTGCTGGTCAGCAGCAATCGTGACCTGCCGGGCGACGGTTTGCGCCTGACGCCTTCGATGCAGGAACGCTACCGGCATGGCGATTACGCACCGCAAATCAGCCAGACCTACCCTGGCGACACCTCGCTGGCATGGCGTAGCGGCCGATTGATACTCGATAACCTTGCCCTGCACGACGCCCTGCCGCTGATCAACCGATACCTCGACAAACCGTTGATGCTGGCCGACACCGCTACTGGCGCGATTCGGGTGGGCGGCGTCTACAACATCAAAGAGATGAACAACCTCGCCAACAGCCTGCCGAAAGTGCTGCCGGTCTACCTGACCCGCAACAAGGAAGGCAACCCGGTGATCAATTCGATGCCGCAGCGCCCAACCAAAAGCTGAAGGCCGCATCCCTTGCGGGAGGCGGCCTTCGTTTGTTTCGGGCTATGCCTGGTTTACTGCGCGGCCACCTTCCCTGCCTGATTCTGTACCTGTTGGATGGTCTGCACCTGATAGTGCGGGTCTGCCTGAATCTGCTGCTCGGTAAATGGCAGCACACTCCACTGTTTCTTCGAAAACGCTGCAGTCTGGTCCCGTGAATATATCGACATCGGGTCGCTGGACAGCGAGAACGCCAGCAGCCCTTGGGCATGTGGGCCTTTTTCGTCGAAGCTCACCACTTGCAGATAGCTGGTGCCGCTGACCACCTCAAGTTTGCCGTCATCACGGGGCACGCTCTGCATCGCGTTGTAGATGCCCAGTGTACCCGGCCCGCCATGAATAGGCGTTTGCTGCCCGCCGCTGCTGACCCCCTGGATATCGCCCCAGCGCATGTCCGGCTTCAGGCCCATTTTTCCAACCTGCTCGACCGACGCCAGCAGCGCCTCGCGCAGCGCTTTGGCAACCGCCGGTTGCTCGACCGCCAGACCACGCGGAGTGTTTTGCGCATCGGCGGGATTGAATGCCACGCGCCAGATATCCGGCGATTCGAGCAGCGCCTGCATGATGTTCTGGAAGTGCACCAGACCGAGCCCGGCATCCAGATTGGCGCGGCCGTCCCAGGCTTTGAGGCTGACGCAGGCAGATTTGAGCGTCTCGGCATCGCTGCCCAGATCGGCTGCGCAGAACCTCAGCAGATCCGGCATGACCTGCGAGGCCAGATAAACCTGATCGTCCATGACCATGTGCTGCAGATCCTTGATCGCCAGCGGGCCTTGTTTGTTCAGGTCAGCCAAACGATCAAGGGCGAATCGCGAGCGCAGGCCAAGCGGTTGGCCGTCCTGACTGATGAGCGGCGAATAACCGGTGAGCGGACGCGCGGGATTGGCCAGCCATGCGGAATCGTTGGAGTGCTGGACGAAATCCTTGCGCAGCAATTGCGGTAACTGGCTGGAAGCGAATATGCCCTTCTGCGCCGCTTGCGGATCGATATCCCAGGCGCAGCCGCTGTTGGAGCCGTCCAGGACAATCATGCGCAGACCGAGGCGTGGGTCGCTGCACTTGGCCAGTTTCTCCGCGCTGACGTTCGGCACCACCGACAGGTTCATGTACAGCGTCTGCCCCTTGTCATCCACTGCAAGGGTATTGACCCACGGAATGCCCTGAATCTGCTGCACCGCGCCTTGCAGATCCTTGAGACTGCTGGCCTGGTTCATCGCATACCACTGTTTCAGCACACGATCATTTTCCAGGTTGGCATCGCGCAGGCTGTACGCGTATTGCTTGTCCCAATCGAGCTTGCCCGGCCATTGCACAATCGGCCCGAATTGCGAACTGTAAATATCGCGGGCCACCGGCACGACCTGGCCGTCAGCCTGCTTGACCTGCACGGGGACGGTCCGTTTGCTCAGGGGCAGCGACTTGCCGTCGAGCAAATAACGGGTCGGATCTTGCGGATCGAGTTGCAGACGATACAACGTCAAGTGTTTCGACGAATCGACAGTGTGGGTCCAGGCCAGATGCTGGTTGAAACCGATGTTGATCATCGGCAACCCCGGCAAAGCGGCGCCCATGACATCAAGCTTGCCAGGAATGGTCAGGTGCATCTGATAGAAGCGCATGCCACCGACCCAAGGGAAATGCGGGTTGGCCAGCAACATGCCGCGGCCGTTGAACGAGCGCTCGCTGCCAACTGCCACGGCGTTGCTGCCGCGATCCAGAGCGAAACGTCGCTGACGCGCGTCGGCCAACTGGAACGCCTCGGCGTCGTGCTTGACCTGCGCGGTCGCTTGCGGCGGCGTCGCGCCAGCAAGGGCTTCAGCGAACTGGCCCACACCGCCTTCAACCAGTAGGCGCCGCGTCAGCTTGACCAGATCCTCGGCGTGGATATCACGCACCCATTCACCCTGGCATTGCTGCGGCAACCCTTGCGGACGACGTTCAGCCAGATAACGGTTGTAACCGGCGGCGTAACCCTCGACCAGGTCGCGCACCTGAGCCGGTTGCGCTTGCCAGAATGCTTTGACCGCCTCAGGTGTATTGAGCCAAGTGAAGAACACATCACTGACGCGGTTTTCCCGTTGCTCGACGGTGAACTGCTCGGGACCGAAATACCGCGAGCGCTGACCATTGACGGTCACGATCTCGTTAGCCAGCAGACACAGATTGTCCTGGGCGTAGGCGTAGCCGATGCCGAAACCCAGACCGCGTTCGTTCTCGGCGCGAATGTGCGGCACGCCAAACGTGGTGCGGCGGATGTCCGCGCGGGTGTCCGCAGCCGGACTCAGCGCGTGGGCCGACAGGCTCAGCCCGAATAAGGTGCCGGCAAGGGCCAGCCCGGTGAGTTGCCTGGAAATAATCACGCTCGCTCCTGATCGATAGGTCGATTGCCCCTGCGTCCACGCGAAATGAGCCTGTCGAAGAAACGAAGCTGAGGAAAAAAATTTAGCAGGCAATCCAATCAAGCAAGGCCGGCATCACAAGGCCGAGACGATTTTGCGACGAAATTTCTACATCTTTTCTTTCATGATTTGTCGAGCTGAAACGTCTTGTTTAGAGAGCGCAACAAAACCTTTCCCGATCTGGCTCTGAAAAGGAGTAATCGCATGTACAACTCGCAACTACCATCGGACGGTAGCCAGACGCCACAGAGCGTTTCCATGAGTTCGCACACCGGCAATTTCACCCAGCGCGGCGAGCGTCCGGGCAATGAGCGTATCCGGGTTCTGCTGAAGAGTTTCGGCCTGCGCACCAGCCTGATTCGCTTGAAGGTCATCGACGCCCTGCTGGTGGCGGCGCAGAGCGATCGTCGCCTGGGCGTGCGAGGCGTGCATAGCCAGTTGCTCGACCTGGACGTGCCGTTGTCGTTTCTCAGCGTGCGCGAAGTACTTAAACGCTTGTGCGCCGAAGGCGTGATCACCTTCAACGCCGACAAGAGCTACAGCCTGCACCCGCAGGCTGCGGCGGTCCTCAATCACGATTGAGGCCCCGGGTGCTCGCCGTCAGGGTTTGACCTTGCGGCGCATCACTCCGTTGATTACCACCACCACGACCGCCACGCCGATTGCCACGTACTGGAAAGTCTTCTCGGTGATCATGCCGGCGTTTTGCAGCCAGGACAGGCCCAGCATGATCGCCAATACGGACAGAGCGATCAGAATCGAGTAAATCAAGCGTTGCTTCTGGGTCATTGCGGTTTCCTGAAACGTTGGAATGTATACGCTTGCCGGATTTCGGGCTTGCCGGGATAAGCGGGGCCTCATGTTACCGCCACTGAAGGTTTTTCGCTGCATGGCCGGCCAACCCTGCGTTTCGGGCCGCTCTGCCGATTTGCTGCCGACAATGCCCGCACCGTCGCGGGCATTGTTGTTTCTGCGTGAGTGGCAGCCAGGTAAACATGTTTGCCACTGCGCCAAACGTTTAAACATTCCGTAAGTTTTTGAAATCTGCTGACGCAGCAAACGCCTAGGTGCTCCGTGCGTCTGCGCCTAGGCTCTGCGAACTTCCTACAACTCATAAACAGGGATGTTCATGCAGAGAACACTGATAAACATCGGCCCCAGACAGGTAGCAGGTTTCTGCCTGGCGTTGACCGCTTTCGAACTCCTCACCTACATGGCCAGCGACGTGATCATGCCAGCGATGCTCGACGTCACGAGCGAGCTCGAGGCGCACGCACAGCATGTTCCCAATGCCTTCAATCTCTATCTATTGGGTGGCGTCTGCCTGCAATGGCTACTGGGCCCCTTGTCCGATCAATTCGGGCGAAGGCCACTGTTATTGATCGGCAGCGCGCTCTTCGGCGTGTCGTGTGCGGCAGCCTTTTTCATTGGCAATATCGAAGTTTTCAACCTGCTGCGTCTGGTGCAGGGCATGGGGCTGGGGTTCGTTGTCGCGGTCAGCTATCCGGCATTGCAGGAGGTCTTCTGCGAAGCCGACGCGGTCAGACTTATGGCACTGCTCGGCAATGTTGCGTTGTTATCGCCTCTGCTCGGGCCGCTACTGGGAATCCTCTTGCTGGAATGGCTGAGCTGGCGGGAAATCTTTCTACTGCTTGGTCTTGCATCGGCGCTGGTCTGGCTCGGCCTGTTGTTGTGGATGCCGGAAACCGTCGGGGTCGAGCGCCGTGATGGCCAATTCACTCGCGCAGTGTCCTTCTCCTGGCGCCTGACTTCTCGGCGCTACGCAACGCTGTTCAGCAATCCACGTTTCCTCTGCGCCAGTCTGGCGCTAGGCCTGATGAGTCTGCCATTGATCGCCTGGATCGGCCTGGCGCCGTTGTTGCTGGTGCGGGTTCTGCAGCTGCCGCCGCTGGAATATGGCCTGTGGCAGATTCCGGTGTTCACTGCGGTGATCGCCGGCAATCTGGTTCTCGACCGCTTGCTCAAGACCCGCTCGTTGCAGCAATTGATTCAACTGGCGCTTTGGCCCTTCTGTCTGGGCCTGCTGCTGCTGATCGTATGCGCATTGTTCGGGGCCGGACCTGGACCCGTGGTGGCTAGCCTTGCGTTGTACGCCGTAGGGTTGGGCATGAGCAATGCGGCGGTGTATCGCCTCGCGCTGTTTTCCAGTGATGACAGCAAAGGCCTGGTATCGGCGCTGACCGGCATGCTCTCGATTGCCGTCATGGGGCTCGGCGGTTCGCTGATTGCTGCCATCGGTGGCGGCAGCCGTCTCGAGTATTTCGCTCTCTGGGCCGGACTCGGCGGACTGATGTGCCTGCCTTTGATCTACCGGCTCCTGCAAACCCCCACGCCGGATGTGGCCTCGCCTCAATAAGGAACAAGATGACTCATTTACCCTATGCCGACGCGTTGTGCGCGTTGCCGCAACCCTATTGCCTGAATTCCGCCCCGGCCGATCTGTTCGATCGGGCGATGGCTGAGATCAGCCGCTTTCACTGCGATCACACGCCGGGTTACCGCCATTGGCTCAACGCCCATGGATTGTCGCTGCAAGACCTCGACAGTCTCGATGACTGGTCACGACTGCCGCCGATTTTTGCCAGTTTCTTCAAGCAGCACCTGCTCCTCAGCAGCACTGGCACGGACGCCCTCGAACTGACTTCATCAGGCACCAGCGGACAGAAAAGCCGGATGCGTTACGACGAGCGCAGCCTGGCGCGGGCGCAATTCATGGTCGCGCAGATCTTCCGCCATTACGCTTGGGACACTCCGGATACGCCATGCAACTACCTGCTGCTGAGCTACGAACCCGAAGGCCGCATTACGCTCGGCACTTCGTTCACCGACCAGTTTCTGTGTCGGTTCGCCCCGGCCAGCCGGGTGGTCTATGCCTTGCGCAACACCGGTAGCGGCCATCAGTTCGACGTGTTCGGGGTGATCGCCGCGTTGCAGTCATTCGCTGCAGAGGGATTGCCGGTGCGGATCTTCGGTTTCCCGGCGTTTTTGTGGCAGACCCTGCGACGCATGCAGGACACCGGTGTGCAAGATCTGCAAATGCCGGCCGGTTCGCTGGCCTTTTTTGGCGGAGGCTGGAAAACCCAGGCCGCGCAGGAAATCCCCAAACAGCAGCTCTACACCCACATCCACCGCCAGCTGGGCATCGAACCCGGCCGCTGCCGCGATGGTTACGGCGCCGTCGAGCACGCCGTGCCTTACATCGAATGCGCCCATCACCGCTTTCACGTGCCGGTGTATGCGCGGGTATTGATCCGCAACCCGGCGGAATTTTCCCTGCTCCCCTACGGCCAACAAGGCCTGCTCGGCTTCGTTTCGCCCTATATCACCTCCAGCCCCGCCCATGCCGTGGTCATGAGCGACCTGGCCACGCTGCACCCGGGCGCAAGCTGCGGCTGCGGATTGACCACCGACTGGTTTGAGCTGCAAGGCCGCGCCGGGACCACGGCGGGCAGAAGCTGCGCCATGGCCGCCGCCGAATTACTGGGAAATCACTGACATGTATCTGATCAATGGACAATTGCACGACATTTACAGCCTCGACCAAGCGCTGCAAGACCTGCAACAGGCGCTGCCGCACCGGTTGTCGACGGCACTCGAAAGCGGCACGGTCATCCAGGCCGCGAGGTGTTTTGTCCAGCAGCTGCGTAGCGCCCACACCGATTTGCCACTCGACAACGAACAACGGCAAGCCTTGATCGATTTCTGCCAACCCCAAGCGCTGAGGCACAAACGCCAGCGTGAACTTGGTACCGATGCCGATTCTCTGCGCCGAATCGACTATCGCCAGCCCCGCTTCGAAGCTTGGCGCCCGCTCGGGCTGGTGGTGCACATCACTCCCGCCAATGCGCCGCTGCTGGCGTTCTGTGCGGTGGTCGAGAGTCTGCTGGCCGGCAACGTCAACTGGTTGCGCCCCAGCCGCAGCGATCGAGGCCTGACGGCGCGACTGCTGAGCGCATTGGTGGCGTGCGATGCCAACGGGCAACTGGCTGGTTATGTAGCGGTGATTCCAGCCGACACCAGCCAGATTGGCCAACTGTGCAAGCACGCCAACGGTGTCGCGGCGTGGGGTGGCGAAGCGGCTCTGCAAGCCATCCGGCAGCAACTGGCGCCGGGTTGTCGCTGGATCGACTGGGGACATCGCATCAGCTTTGTGTATCTCTGTGCGGAAACTGCCACGCCCGAGGCGCTCGACGCTGTCGCCGACGAAGTCTGCAAACTGGATCAGCAAGCCTGCTCCAGCCCGCAATGGCTGCTGGTGGACAGCGATGATCCGCAGGTTTTACGCGATATCGGTGAACGCTTGGCGCAAGCGCTGAAGCGCCGCGCCGCACAATGGCCGGCACTGGTGCCGACGCTCCAGGAAGCTTCACAAATTACCACGCATACGCAGATGGCCCGCCTCGGCCAGAGTTTTGCCGCAGACACCGGCCAAGTCTGGAACGGCTCAGGCTGGCGAGTGATCTGGCGCCATGATCGGCAACTCACACCTTCGCCGCTGTTTCGCAGCGTACTGCTGCACCCGGTGCCACAGGCCCTGCTCACCGCCACCCTGCTGCCATGGCGTAACGTGCTGCAAAGCTGTGCTTTGGTGTGCGCAGAATCGCGCATTGTCGAGCTGACCCATGCACTGATCGGCGCCGGGCTCACACGTATCGCACCGATCGGCAGCCTTCACGACGGTTACGAAGGCGAACCCCATGACGGCGTCTACGCGCTGCAACGTTTGAGTCGCCGGGTATCGGCGAGTCTGGCGGCGACGCAACTGCCGAATCAAGCCTCTCTCGATACAGCGTCATCACCAGCGAAGCCGTGCGCTGCGATCATGGACAAAGCGGCTTTCCTCGCCCAGCCCGTCAACGATCAGGCGCAGTTGTTTTTTCGTTCCGGAGGCAGCAGCGGCATCCCGGCGCTGGCCGGCTACAGCTATCGCGACTTTGATCGGCAGATGCGTGCAACCGCAGACGGCCTGTTCGCCGCCGGCCTTGATCCGGCGCGGGATCGGGTCATGAACCTGTTTTTCTGCGGCGGGCTGTACGGTGGTTTTATCAGCTTCGGCAAAGCGCTGGAATTGCTCGAAGTGACGCACCTGCCCATGGCCGCGCCTGCTGATAACGACTATAGGGAAATTGCCCGATTGATCATCGATCAGCGGGTCAACGTGCTGGTCGGCATGCCCGCCACGCTGCATCGCCTGTTCCTCAACGAGCAGGAGCATTTGCGTGCTTATGGAGGGGTGGAAAAAGTCTTCCTTGGTGGCGAGCACCTGAGCGAACAGAACCGTGAATTGCTGCGCAGTTGTGGCGTCTCGACGATCCGCTCGGCGATTTACGGCAGCGTCGATGCCGGCCCGCTTGGCCATGCCTGCCAGGTTTCAGCGGACGGAGTTTTCCATTTGATGAGCGATATCCAGCAACTGGAAATCGTTGCGCTGGATGAAGATGTCACGGTTGTCGACGACCAGGTGGGTCGGCTGCTGGTGACTTCGCTTGCCCGTGAAGGTGGCCAGCGCGTGCAGCGTTACGAGATCGGCGACACCGGGCGCTGGCTGCCGGGTGCCTGCGCCTGCGGACTGCAGTCGCCACGCTTTGAACTGGTGCAACGCCACGGCACGCTGCTGCGTATCGGCACCGACTTCATCTCGGCAAGCGAGCTTTCGACAAAGCTGCAGGTGCCATTTCAGTTGCACCTGGACCACACCGCCGAGGGTATCGAGCGCCTGCAGGTGCGCTGCGAACTTGCAACTGACGTGGTTCAAGCCCGGCTCGCCGATTATCCGACCCTGATGACCGTCATCGACAGCGGATTGCTGGTCATGCAGGCCCAACAATGCTCGCCCGCAGATTTCATTCACAACAAACACAGCGGCAAGACGCCACTGGTCATTGACTCGCGCCGCTGACGTTTGAGCGCAAGTCAGATCATTCAGGAAGAACACCTTGTGAAAATAACTCAACCGATTCGCGAACTGATGAGTTTTGCCCGTCAGCATTCACGCTACTACAAGAACTGTCTCGCTGATGTTCCCGAGGCAATGAACTCACTGACCGAACTGCCTCTGCTTGATCCAGCGAGTTTCTGGATTGGCAGCGAGCGCCTCGAGCAATGGCCGGTACTGACCGCGCCGATCGGCTCGGCGGTGGTTTTCAAGACCGGCGGAACCACCGGCGGCGGCAGGCTCTCGGTCTACACCCGTGCCGAATGGCAAGCCACTGTAGAGAATTTCGGTCGCAGTCTGAATCGACAATTCAGCCCGGGCGACCGGGTCGCCAATCTGTTCTTCGCCGGCGACCTCTATGCCAGTTTTTTGTTTATCCACGATTCACTTGCCCATGTTGATACGCCGATCACCGAGTTCCCGTTCAGTGGTGAAGTCGACCCGCCGAAGCTGGCCGATGCCATCGCGCAACACCGGATCAACGTGCTGGCTGGCGTGCCCGCGCAATTATTGACCTTCGCCAGTTGGCTGAGGCAACGCAACCTCGCATTGCCTTTGGTTGATACCGTGCTTTACGGCGGGGAAAGCCTGTTCGCCTCACAGCGCCAACTCCTTGCGCAAGTGCTGCCCAACGCACGCATCGCCTCCATCGGCTACGCCAGCGTCGACGCTGGATTTATCGGCGCCAGTCATCATGACTGCATGGAAGGTGAGCATCGCACGCCTGACGGCCACGTCCTGCTGGAGATCATCGACCAGCACACGGGCAAGCCGATCGAGGCCTGCGATCAAAAAGGCGTGCTCGTATTGACCAACCTTCATCGGCGCTTGATGCCCCTGCTCCGCTATCCCGTGGGAGATCTGGCGTGCTGGCGCGAACCGGTCGGTACGCCGCAACGCAAATTCGCCCTCAAGGGCCGCAGCGGCAACAGCCAGCGCGTGCGCGTCGGCATCCTGTCGCTGATGACGGATGAAATCAGCGAAACCGTAAGGAGCACTGCTGGCAGCGACGACTGGCAATTGTTGATTGAACAGGCCGACGGCACCGATGTATTGACGTTGAAATATGCAGTCGATGAGCGATCAACACACATCGATAAGAACCTTGAGGCCCGCTTGATCGAACGCTACCCGCAGATCACCCGACTGCGAGGCGCTGGATTACTGCAGGTACGCATCCAGAGCTGCCGCTTCGAGGATCTCGCGCGCCATCCTCGCGCCGGCAAAAGCCTGCGGATCGTCGATTTACGCTGCTATGACCAACATGACAGGGAGGTGCGTGATGGAAGCGTTGATCCTGCGCAATTACCGTGAGAGCGACGCCGCCGCCGTCAGCGAACTGTTTCGCCAGGTTTACGGCGACCATTACGTGCAAAGTGACGTGTACTTGCCGTGCCTGATCAGTCAGAACCATGCAGAAAAACGCTGGCACTCACTGGTAGCGGTCGAGGGAGAACGGATTCGTGGTCATGCCACCTTGTACAGGCAAAGCAAGGCATCGCACGACGCTGAACTGGCTTTGAGTGCCGTTCATCCTGACACCCGTGGGCAGAACATCGCCACGCGCCTGGGCGAGCAATTGCTGACTCACGCACAGGCATTGGGTTGTCGCAGCGTTTCGATCAAGCAGGTCACCCACCACCCTTACACCCAACGCATGGCGATCAGCCTCGGGTTCCATCACACCGGACTGCTACCGGACTATGTCCGCTCGCCTTTTGGCTGCAAAAAGCCGGAGTCGATCGTTTTGGGCGTTCGCGCGATCGATGGCTATCGGCGGCCGTTGCCCGAGCAGGACTGGCCAGCCAGTTGTCGGCCCTTGATGGAGCGTCTGACAAGCGTGTTCGGCATTGGAACCAGTGCGGGACGCTGGCGTGGGGCCTCGGTTAAGGTTGAACAACACGGCGATCGCCATGAAATGCTTCTGGAGAAACTCGATCCGGATCTGCTGAACCAATTGCGCACGCTGCCCGGGCATTGGCTGATTTCGATTCGCCTGCAACTGTCGGGACAATTTGCAGTGGATCTGCACAGTCTCGACGCCATTGGTTTTGTCTTCACCGGTCTGGCGCCGGCGCCAGACAATCAGGGTGGCTGGCTGGCGTTGTTCCATCGCGGTTTCCGCCCGCGCAGACTGGCCTTGCATTGCCCGTACATGCAAGACCTGCAGGCTCGGACGCAACGGCAAATCGCGCGCCGTGATCTGCAGACGCTTTGATCGGCCACCCGTAATAAAGCATAAGCCCGCTCGCTGAGGCGCGGACTTATGCCTTGGCTTTGAGGCCCTGGTCTGACGGCACAGCGGCATTGCCTTCGCCGTAAGTCTTGAGGTTTTGCAGGACGTAAATGGCTTTCTTGAATTCGGGAATCAGGCTTTTGCCGTAGTAGTTGCCATTGAGACTGTTGGTCTGGATGGCATCGAGCTGCGTGGCGAAATATTCCAGCGCGTTGAACTTCGCCTCCGGGTCTTTCTGCACACCGAAGCGGTCGAACTTGTCGCCGGCATTGAGCAAGGTGATCGAGGTGATTTCAGAAATCAGCCCACGCCCGCGCAGAAACTCGCTGAGGTTGCCCAATTGCTTGACGGAAACGTTGGCCGGGTCGAAGCCCTTGATCTGCTTGCGCAGCCCCTGCTTATCCATCTCGGCGACGTTCAGCGCGTTCGGATCGTTGCCGACCAGCGTCAGCATCTGCTGCACCTTGACGCTCTGCGAAACCTGTTTCTTCGCGCCGGTATCACGGACCATTACGCCCGCCTTGCTTTCCCAGGCGCCGGTATAACCGATCGTCATGCGAGGATTCCTTGTGCCATGAGCATGAAATGTCCTTGTTCCAACAAACTGAATGGGCGCAAGTATCGGCCGCCTCGTTTGATCGCACCAACCTTTTTGTGCGCTTTTTTACAACTTTCGTACATTCACGATACAAAGCGCATCCCCTGCAAACATTGCGCTAGAGCCGTCATCACCATGTAACGAAGGCGCCTGTCGCGCAGTAACGGTCGCGAACGTATCAATTGCGATACCAACCGGTCATCGCCACCCGTTTCTTTCGGCACGCCAGTACCTAAAGCTTCGGCCCGAAACGACGATACGCTGTGATACCCGCCCTGTTTTATTCCCGCCCTCAAACAAAAACGCCGCTCAAGGATCAGTTCCATGCCCGCACTGCGCACTATTCAGGCTCGCTACACGCTGTTTCTGGTTCTGTTTATCCTGCTGTTGTCAGTGCTGACCGTGGTCGGCATCAGCCAGTTGGTCGCGCCAACCCTGCGCGATACCGAAGAGAAGGTCGTGCTCAACCGCATCGCCGAAGTGGCCGTGCAGATTCAGGGCGAACTGAACAAGGTGCAGGCGCAGCAACGCAGCATCACCCAGACCATTCCACTGCTCGACAGCGCCGCCATCGACGTGGTGCTGCCAGGGCTGGTGGATCAGTACGGCGAACTGAAAGTCTTCGGCGGCGGCATCTGGCCGTTGCCGGGCCAGCGTGAAGCCGGGCGCAACAAGTTCAGCACGTTCTGGCATCGCGACGCCTCGGGTCAGCTCAAGGTCAACACCTTCTGGAACAGCGACGCCGCACCGAACTACTACGACCAGAGCTGGCACAAGGGCGGCATGGCCACCCCGCGCGGCCAGTGCGCGTGGGCCGCTGCCTATAAGGACGACGCCAGTGCCGAGCCGCGCACCAACTGCGCCATGGCGATCTACAAGAACGGTAGCGCCTGGGGCGTGTCGACCATCGACGTGACCCTGGGCTTCTTCAATGACCTGGTGGCCCGCAAGGAAAAAGACCTCAACGCCGAAATGCTCATCGTCGAGGCTGACGGCAAGATCATCAGCAACAGCTCGCGCATCAGCGGCCCGATCGTGCTGAAGAACATCAGCGAACTGGCGGCCAGCTCGACCTTCATCAATCAGATCAAGACCGGCCTGCAGAACCGCGATAAAGCGCAACGTGTCGAGTTCGACAACAACGGTGAAGACGCCACCTTCTTCATGCGCCCTATCGAGGGTACACCGTGGTTCCTCGCCACCGCCCTGCCGACCAAAATGCTCACCGCACAGCGCGACGACGTGCTCAACAGCCTGAGTCTGATCCAGATTCCGCTGGTGATCCTGTTGGTGCTGGTGCAGGTCTACGCGATTCGTAAACTGGTGCTGCGCATGAAAGCGCTGAAGGCCAACATTGATTCGCTGTCCAGCGGTGACGCCGACCTGACCCGCCGCATCACCATTCGCGCCGAAGACGAACTGGGCGCCATCGGTCACTCGGTCAACACCTTCATCGCCTATCTGCAGAACATGATCGGCGAAGTCACCCATGCCACCGGCGCCATGGCTTCGAGCCTCGATAATCTGCAACGCACCTCGGCGCATACCAACCAGATTCTGCTGCGTCATGCCTCGGAAACCGACCAGACTGTCACCGCGATTACTGAAATGAGCTCCACCGCCGAAAGCGTTGCGCAGAATGCGGCTGAGACCGCAGCGTTCACCCAGCGCGCCAATGAAAACGCCGATCGCTCGCGCGTCGTGGTCGGGGAAGCGACCAACAGCGTGGTCGCGCTGATCGACGAAGTGGCGAGCGCTACACACAAAGTTGAAAACATGCAGCAGGACGCCCAGCGCATCACCGAAATCCTCGGCGTCATCGGCGCGATTGCCGGGCAGACCAACCTGCTCGCCCTTAACGCCGCGATTGAAGCGGCGCGTGCCGGGGAACAGGGGCGCGGCTTTGCGGTGGTGGCGGATGAAGTCCGCGCCCTCGCCGCACGAACCCAGGCCAGCACCTCAGAAATCAACGAGATGTTGACCCGTCTGACCCAAGGCGTGAGTTCGTCGGTCAGCGCCATGGAAAATACCCAGGCCAGTTGCCAGTCCGCCGCTGACGCCACCGCCCGAGTCAACTCGGGGCTCGACGAAATGGCCGGTTCAGTCAGCCACATCAACAGCCTCAGCACCCAGATCGCCACTGCCGCCGAACAGCAAAGCGCGGTGACTGAAGAGATCAACCGCAGCATGGTGCAGATCCGTCACATGGTCGATGAACTGGTGCAGAGCGGCCAGGCCAGCGAGCTGAATACCCGCCAGCTGCTCGAAGCCAACAGCCGCGTGAGCGCGATCATGGGACGCTTCAAGGTCAGTTGACTCACCCCCCACACTGGATTGCCTGATGGCAGACAATCCAGTGTGGGAGCGGGCTTGCTCGCGAAGCCGTTGTGTCTGGCAATTGAGTCTTTACTGACGCGCCGCGTTCGCGAGCAGCCCGCTCCCACAGGGATTACTTCGCATGGCATACCTTACTGACAACCTTGTTACCTCTCCCTCATCTCTCAGCCCTCTGCCCGCCCGTCTTGTAGCAACTGGAAACACTCAGTTGATGCCGGGACGGAAAAACCGGTCAAAATGCGCTCTTTCTGACCTTCACCGAGTCGAGAGCCCATTCCCATGCGAACCCCATTGCGTCTGCTCGCCCTGAGCGCCCTGTTCATCTCCACCCTGGCGCAAGCCGCTGAACTGATCCCGATCGAAGTGCACCGCGATGCCAATTGCGGTTGCTGCAAAAAGTGGATCAGTCATCTCGAGGCCAATGGCTTCAAAGTCGAAGACCACGTCGAAAGCGACATGAGCAGCTTTAAACAGCAGCACGGCGTGCCACCGCGTCTGGCGTCCTGCCACACGGCGATCATCAATGGCAAATTCGTCGAAGGCCATGTGCCGGCCGATCAGGTGCTCGCGTTGAGCAAGCGCGACGATCTGCTTGGCGTGGCCGCACCGGGCATGCCGATGGGTTCGCCGGGCATGGAAATGGACGGCATGAGCGACGCGTATCAGGTCATCGGCCTGAAAAAGGACGGTGCTGACGTAGTGGTGGCGGACTACCCGGCCCGTTGATGGGGGCGGCTTATTTCGGTCTGTTCTTTGCTGCGTTTGGCGCGGCGACGTTGTTGCCGCTGCAATCCGAGGCGCTGCTGGTCGGTCTGATCGTCAGCGAGCATTACTGGTTGTGGGGGCTGCTCGCGGTGGCGACGCTTGGCAACGTACTCGGCTCGCTGGTCAACTGGTGGCTGGGCCGTGGCATCGATAGGTTTCAGGATCGACGCTGGTTCCCGGTCAGCCCTCGGCATATGGCCACGGCGCGCAAGCACTACGAGCGTTATGGGCATTGGTCGCTCCTGCTCAGTTGGCTGCCGGTGATCGGCGATCCGTTGACCTTGATAGCAGGCGTCATGCGCGAACCGCTCGGGCGCTTTCTGTTGATCGTGACGCTGGCCAAAGGCGCGCGCTATGGCGTGCTGGCCTTGCTGACCCTCGGCTGGCTCGGTTGAACCAACCTTCGCTGCGATTGCCTTTGTTTAACGTCGGCGTAATCCCGGCCTTCCAGAGTCGGCCAATTTTCAAGGAGTTTGTGCTTATGTCTGTCACGCTTTCCCGCTGGCTGCCCGGCCTCGTCCTCAGCGCTGCCCTGCCATTAATGGCGCACGCGGCCACTGAAACCGCTCCCGCCGAAGGGCCTGCCTACGGCCCGGAGCTGCAAGGCTTCAAATATCCCTACACGCTTAAACACTTCGCCTTCGAATCTCAAGGCCAGAAACTGCAAATGGGCTACATGGACGTCGCCGCCAATGGCAAGGCCAACGGCCGCACCGTGGTGCTGATGCACGGCAAGAATTTCTGCGCGGCGACCTGGGACAGTTCGATCAAAGCCTTGAGCGATGCCGGCTACCGCGTGATTGCGCCGGACCAGATCGGCTTCTGTACGTCCAGCAAACCTGCGCACTATCAATACAGCTTCCAGCAACTGGCAACCAACACCCAGCAATTGCTCAAGGCGCTGGGCATTCAGAAAGCCACTGTGCTCGGGCACTCCACCGGCGGCATGCTCGCCACCCGTTACGCGTTGCTGTTCCCTGAACAGGTTGATCAACTGGCGATGGTCAACCCGATCGGTCTGGAAGACTGGAAAGCCCTCGGTGTTCCGTATCGCACCGTCGATCAGTGGTATCAGCGTGAATTGAAGGTCACGGCCAAGGGCATCCGCGACTATGAGCGCACCACTTATTACGATGGCCGCTGGAAGCCCGAATTCGATCGTTGGGTCGACATGCTCGCCGGCCTGAGCAAAGGTCCGGGCAAGACCCAGGTCGCGTGGAACTCGGCGCTGATCTACGACATGATCTTCACCCAGCCGGTCTACTACGAATTCAAAGACCTGAAGATGCCGACCCTGCTGTTGATCGGCACCTCCGACACCACCGCCATCGGCAAGGACCTTGCACCACCTGAAGTGAAAGCGAAAATCGGTCATTACGAGGTGCTCGGCAAGCAAGTCGCCAAGCTGATTCCGCAGTCGACGCCGATTGAATTCCCGGGCATGGGCCATGCGCCGCAAATGGAAGAACCGGAGAAATTCCACCAGGCACTGCTCGGCTGGCTGGGCAAGACTCCTTCCGTTCCTTGATGAGGTAAGGCGATGACAGTGCAGATTGCAGTGATCGACGACTGGCAGGACGTGGCCCGCGACGTGGTCGACTGGTCCGTGCTCGAGGGCATCGGTGAAGTAACCTCTGTGCATGATTACCCGGCCGACAACGCGACACTGGCCGAGCGCCTCGGCAAGTATGAGGTGATCTGCGTCATGCGCGAACGCACGCGTTTCGACGCCGATTTGCTCGGGCGCCTGCCCAATCTGAAGTTGCTGGCCACCGGCGGCATGCGCAATGCCGCGCTGGACATGCCGGCCGCAGCGGCGTTGGGCATCAAGGTCTGCGGCACCGACAGCTACAAGCACGCCGCACCGGAACTGACCTGGGCGCTGATCATGGCGGCGACGCGGAATCTGGTTAACGAGGCCAATGCTCTGCGCGCCGGCCACTGGCAGCAAGGGTTGGGCGGTGATCTGCACGGCAAGACGCTGGGGATTCTCGGTTTGGGCAGTATCGGCCAGCGGGTCGCGCAGTTCGGTCAGGTGTTCGGCATGCGGGTGATCGCCTGGAGCGAAAATCTCACGGCCGAACGCGCTGAACAGGCCGGCGTGACGTACGTCAGCAAGCAGCAACTGTTCGAGCAGGCCGACGTACTGTCGGTGCATCTGGTGCTCAGCGAGCGCAGTCGCGGTCTGGTCGATGCCCAGGCGCTGGAGTGGATGAAACCGACTGCGCTGCTGGTCAACACCGCACGCGGGCCGATCGTTGATGAAGCGGCGCTAATCAAGACATTGCAGAAACAGCGGATTGCCGGTGCCGCGCTGGACGTGTTCGAGCAAGAACCTTTGCCGGCCCTGCACCCGTTTCGCACGCTGGACAATGTCCTCGCCACGCCGCATGTGGGGTATGTCAGTCGGCAGAACTATGAGCAGTTCTTCCGGCAGATGATCGAGGATATTCAGGCTTGGGCGGCTGGGCAGCCGGTGCGTCTGTTGAATTGATTCCATCACTTTAAAGTTGTGTTGCTTCAACCGCCCTCTTCGCGAGCAGGCTCGCTCCCACAGTTTGTACGCGCTCCAATGTGGGAGCGAGCCTGCTCGCGAATAGTCCATCGCTGACACCACGCCCAAATGCCTTTGCACCAAATCGGTGCCCTGACCCCATCCCCTAGCACAAAATCGTGACTACCCAGTCACCGTTTTGGCCCACTCCAGACGAAAAACATGCCCTTCGTCGGAGCGTTCCCCCTCCTGAACCCTCGATTACATCCCGACACAACCGATTGTCGAACAATTTACCCATTTGCCCTGACCCGCTCTGGGATCTGGCCTAGACTCATTTTTCAGTGGCCAAACCACTCGGTCATACCGACGAAAAAAAGTCGAAACTTTTGCTTCACGCCACAGGTCATCAGAACAACTGGGCGAAAGCGACTGGTGTAATCCTTGCAACGGCCTCACCACCCATTCTGCTT
>Ga0157369_10001012_pt1 | contig 35358 bp, 33 predicted proteins | sample C25metaG_FD_113461 | JGI IMG/M metagenome (GOLD analysis project Ga0157369, IMG submission 113461) | Corn rhizosphere microbial communities from Kellogg Biological Station, Michigan, USA - C2-5 metaG | ecosystem: Host-associated > Plants > Roots > Rhizosphere > Soil | place: USA: Michigan... | reverse complement strand
CGAACTTTGTGAACTTTCGCTCGGAAGCCCGAGCGCAGCGCAGCTGCGTCGAGAGCAGCCGCAGCCGCCATGCCGGGGTGCATGGTGGACCGGCTGCTGGAGAGCCGGCCAGCGGGTCGGCAAGGCCGAGCCGACTGACGGCGCGGATTCACTCCGCGCCGGCGGGAGGGTCTTCGGCGCGGCGACGAATGATGAGGAGAAATTCGCGCCTGACTCCCCGATTTGCGCGTTCACAGACAAATCCAGGCATTAGGGAGCGGCCGCCGAGCAAAAATTTCTAACCTTTCACCGAAAAATGGAAATCGCCTCCCGTGCGGTTCGCGATTCGAATTGTTACCTAGCCCCCAGCAGGACAACCCCCAGGAGACTCACCATGACCGACCTTCGAATTGGCAGCATCGCGCCTGATTTCACTGCCGAGACCACCCAGGGGACGATCCACTTCCATGACTGGATCGGCGACAGCTACGCCATCCTGTTTTCTCACCCGAAGGACTTCACCCCGGTCTGCACGACCGAGCTCGGCTACATGGCCAAGATCAACCCGGATTTTGAGAAGCGCAACACCAAGATTCTCGCCCTGTCGGTGGACCCGGTCGACAGTCACGGCCGCTGGCTCGACGACATCAAGGACGTCGGCGGTGCCGAGGTGAACTACCCGATCATCGCCGACACCGATCTCAAGGTTTCCAAGCTGTACAACATGCTTCCCGCCGACGAGCAGGGAACTCACGAGGGCCGCACCTCCGCGAACAACCAGACGGTGCGCACCGTTTTCATCATCGGGCCGGACAAGAAGATCAAGGCGATGCTGATCTACCCAATGAATTCGGGCCGCAATTTCGACGAGGTGCTGCGCCTTCTGGAGTCGGTCCAGCTGACCGACCGCCACACGCTAGCGACGCCGGTCAACTGGAAGAACGGCGAGGCCTGCATCATCCCGCCGTCGGTTTCCAACGAAGCCGCCGCCGAGAAATATCCGGAAGGCTGGGAGACGGTGAAGCCCTATCTCCGCCGGGTGAAGCAGCCAGCCTAAGACGCCGGAGTAAGCTTCAGAAGCTTCGCGTCGGAGCCGTCTTCCAGAATGTAGACGGCTCCGTCCGGCCCTTGCGCGATGCCGCGGAGCCGCTCGCCGAAATCCCACCGGTCTGCCTTCGCGGCATTCTCTCCGCGGATTCGGACGTGGATCAATGCCTCGCCGTTTAGCCCCGGGATCAGCGCGTCGCCCTTCCATTGCGGGAACATGCTGCCGGTATAGATGAGCAACCCGCCGGGAGTGATCGTCGGAGTCCACGACAGCTTCGGAGGGACAGTGTCGGGCCGGGTCGATGAGCGCGGGATCGGCACTCCGTTATAGTTCTCACCCTCGGAGACCAGCGGCCACCCATAATTCTTTCCCGGCTCGATTAGGTTGAGCTCGTCCCCACCCTGCGGCCCGGCTTCCGCTTCCCACAGCCGCCCATCCGGAGCGAAGGCGAGACCGTACGGATTGCGGTGGCCAAGCGTCCAGGTTTCGGCCGGCGTGAGGTTCCGCCCCGGCCAGCGGAACGCGTTACCACCGGCGCGTTTCGCCGCTTCCGTGTCTTCTGGCGGATTGATGACCGTGACCGTCGCCGAGCCCGTCTTTCCAGCCCAGGGGTTGCCGGGAGCCGGCTTGCCGTCGAGCGTCAGGTGCAGGATCTTGCCCAGCGGGGAGCTCGGATCCTGTGCAGGCGTGAAGCGCTGCCGCTCGCCGGAACTCAGGAATAGAGACTTGCCGTCAGGGGCGAAGGCTATCCGGGCCCCGAACTGGCCGCCCTCCCCGCCTTCGGGATCGCGCCAGATGACCTGCAAGTTCTGAAGCCGCCCGCCGCCGCCCTGCTGGATGAACTCGGCGCGCGTCAGCGCCAATCCGCTGCCGCCGTTCGGCGAGGGCTCGGCATACGTGAGATAGACCGAGCGGTCGCTTTCGAAGTGAGGCGAAACCGCGATGTCGAGCAAGCCGCCCTGCCCTGAGTCCACAACCCGCGGAACACCCGCGACCGGCTGACTCTGGCCGTTTGCAACATCGATGATCCACACCTGCCCCGCTTTCTCGGTCACAAGAGCATCGGTCGAACCTGGAAGAAAAGCGATTGCCCATGGCGAATTGAATGTGCCGATCTTCGTCGTTCGAAATGGCGGCGACGCACTGCGGGACGCTGGATCCACGTTATTCTTCGCGGGCGCAGAACCGCAAGCGGAGACTACGAGCAACAGAGCGATCGAAAAGCATCGGGCGGTGGCCGAAAGACCACGTGGAAAATGAACCAAATCCTTGCTCTCTCGCTCTAACTCGCGATGATTCATCCCTGTAGCCTTCTCTCTCTCGCAACCGCCGTCCCCCCGAACCGAGTCGAACAGGCCGAAGCCAAGGAACGCGCTCGCCGCGCCTTTGGTGGCAACAAAGCCCTGTTCGACCGGCTGGCCGGTGTTTTCGACAATGCGGGGATCGCAACGCGCCACATCGTCGCCGAGCCGCAATGGTATGAGGAGCATCACGGCTGGGCCGACCGCAACGCTGTCTATCTGGAAGCGACTGAAGCGCTGTTCGAGGAAGCCGCCTCGAAGGCAATCGAGCGCGCCGGTCTCTCGCCGGACGAAATCGACGGGGTCGTCACCGTCTCCACGACTGGCATCGCCACCCCGAGCCTTGAGGCGCGGGTCGGGCCGCGGCTTGGCTTGAGAAGCGACGTCAGGCGAGTGCCGGTGTTCGGCCTCGGCTGCGCCGGCGGAATCAGCGGCCTTGCGACTGCTTCGCGGTTGGCGAACGCCGAACCCGGGACCAACTGGCTGTTCGTAACGGTCGAGACCTGCTCAATTTCCATTCGCCTGGACAGCGACGATCCGGCGGCGGTTGTCGCCACTGCGTTGTTCGGTGACGGGGGAGCCGCGGCGGTGGTCCGCAGCGGCACTCACTGCCTCGCCAGGATCACGGGCGCCGCCGAAAAGCTTTGGCCGAACACGCAGCGGATCATGGGCTGGGATGTCGAGGACCCGGGACTGGCGGTGGTGTTCGACCGGGCGATCCCGCCCTTCATCGAGCAGAATCTCTCTAGCACTGCGGACGAGATGCTGGCCTCAATGGGCCGCGGCCGCACGGACATCGACCGCTTCTGCTGCCACCCCGGCGGGGTCAAAGTGTTGGACGCGATCGAAAGTGCTCTCGACCTCCCGCAGGGTGAGCTCAACCTCGAACGCGAAATCCTGCACGATTATGGCAACATGAGTGCGCCGACAGTCCTGTTCGTGCTCGAGCGGCTGATCGAGCGCGGCTTGCCTGACGAAGTAATGATGATGGCGTTCGGCCCTGGATTCACCTGCTCGAGCCTGCTTCTCGAAGCGGCATGAATCCGTACACGATTGCGATTCTCGGCTACGTCACACTCGAGCGGCTGTTCGAGTTGTGGCTGGCGCGGCGGAACACGTCGCGGCTGATGGCGCAAGGCGCACGCGAATATGGCGCAAGCCACTATCCGGTAATCGTGGCGATCCACGTGCTGTGGCTGCTGACGCTCTGGTCGCTGGCCCCGTGGCGCGGAGTCGATCGTTTCTGGCTGGCGCGCTACGGTCTCCTTCAGATCGCCCGCGCCTGGGTCTTGGGAACGCTCGGCCCACGCTGGACCACGCGCATCATCATCCTGCCCAGCGCCCCGCTGGTCGAGAGGGGCCCATACCGATTCCTCAACCATCCCAATTACTGGGTCGTGGTCGGTGAGATCGCAGTGCTTCCGCTGGTGTTCGGGCTCGCATGGGTCGCGCTCGCATTCTCCATCCTGAACGCGGCTGTCTTGTGGGTCCGGATTCGCGAAGAGAACCGCGCTTTAGGGCGATAGCGGTACGAGTTGCGGCGGTGGCGGCGCGCTCCTCGCCCAGCCACTCGGGCGTGGGCCCACATGCAGCACCAGCGTTCCACCGCGGGTCAGTTCGTCATGAGTGAGCCAGGCGCGCTCAAGCGGCCTCCCATTCAGTTCGGCCGATTGCACGTAGAGATTGGCCGCGGACGTTCCCGGCGCTTCGACAGTGAAGGTCTTGCCGCCTTCCAGATAGATCACGCTTCGACTGAAGATGGGTGAGCCGACATAGTAAAAGGGCTGACCTGCGTTCGGGAAAAGGCCGATCGCTGCCCACACGTACCAGGCCGAGAGAGTCCCTGCGTCGTCGTTGCCGGGGAGCCCTGCCCTGCCCGCTTTGTACTCCTTCGCCATGATCGACCGCACACGCTCGTCGGTTCGATCCGGCCGCCCCGCGTGGATGTAAAGAAACGGGGCGAGAATGTCCGGCTCGTTGCCGTGATTGTACTGATGCGTGTCGAACAGGTGGTCGAGCCACGCAACGAATTGCGTCTTGCCGCCCAGCCGCTGGATCAGGCCCGCGACATCCTGCGGGACGAAGGTCGAATATTGGCTGGAGGAGCCCTCGTAGAAGGGCGCGTCCCACCATTCGCTGGTGGCGTCGGGATATTCGCGCGAGCAGTCGAAGTTCTCGAGCCAGCGGCCGTCGGCATAGCGCGGGTGAATGCAGCCGAGTTTCGAATCCCAAAGATTGACCCAGCTCAGTGACCGCTTGGCGAAGCGCTGTGCGATTTCCGTGTGCCCCAGCTTCGCCGTCGCCGAAGCGATCGCATAATCGTCATAGGCATATTCGAGCGTGCGCGACGCGGAGCGGTTCTGCGAAAGCGACATATAGCCGAGCGACAGATAGTCCTTGAGCTCGCGGCCGCGATTGAGCGGGTCGTCGGATTGAACGTCACCGTCCTTAAGAAGCGCCTCCAGCGCGAGCTTCTGATCGAACCCGCCAAGGCCTTTCACGATGGCGTCGGCGACGACGACATCGCCGTTGCTTCCACCCTGGCTGGGACCTGTCGCGCCTGCGATCCGCGCATCGGGAAGCCAGCCGTCATGGGCATAGGTGTCAAGCAGGGAGCGTACCATGTCGCGCTCGCGCTGCGGCTCGATCAGAGTCAGAAGCGGGTTCTGCGTGCGGAACGTGTCCCACAGGGTGTAGAAGTCCTCGTAATGCGGCTCGCCAGAGCGCCACGAGACATTCTCGCCGGTAAGGTCGTGCGGCATGAGCTCGGCTCGATACAACGCCGAATAGAAGATTCGCCTCTGGGCATCTGTACCGCCCTGCACCTCGATCTTCCCGAGCGCCTCCGCCCATTTCGCCTGCGCCGCGGATCGCGCCTGGTCGAATGACCAACCGGGAAGCTCCGCCTCCATGTTTCGCCGCGCCTGATCGACGCTAACGAAGGAGACTCCAAGCTTCATCTGGACCACGTGGTTCTGACGAGCATCGAACGTGGCGTAGGTACCGAGCCGGCTATCCAGGCTCTTGGTCGTATCGCCGCCTTCCGACGACCCGGTGCCCACAATGCGCGTGAAGCTGCCGCGCGCTGCCTGCCACCGTCCAACCTCGACGGCCGGCCGATCGAACTCGGCGAAAAAGCGAAGCGTGTACTTCGCCTGTTTTCCCCACCCGCCCTCGAACGTCATCGATCCGGCGACGTGACGCGGATCGATCACGGTGACGGTGCCTCCGGCGCTACGCGGGCCCCCGCCTCCGAGCGGGATGGTTGCGCTAGCGTCGATGATGATCCGCGCTTCGGAAGTCACGGGGAATGTATAGCGGTGGAATCCGGCGAGGCGGTCGGCTGTAAGTTCCACGGCGATCTGCTTGCCAGGGCGGCCGATGGTGACGGCATAGTATCCGGGGCTCGCCTGTTCGGCAGCGCGCGGGAAAGCGAGATTGCCCCACGCGTCGTCGCCGATAGCGGGCGTCACCCGGAAATTGCCATACTTGGACGCGCCGCCCGTACCGCTGACATGCGTATGGCTGAAGCCGATGATCAGCCCGTGAGAGTCGTAGCCGCTGGTATCGCCGTGCGTCGTGTCGGGGCTGAGCTCGACGAAACCGAACGGAACAGCAGCGCCGGGAACGGTCGCTCCACCTTTATCGGCCCCGAAGAATGGATCGGCGAGCTCGACCGGCGCCGGAGCCTGCGCCGGGAGCAGCAACGCGAGCGCGGGAAGGAAATTGTAACGGATTCTCAAAGCCGCTGCAGAAAGCGCGCCAAGGCCGCGTCGTGTCAACGCTTTGCCTTGCGTGCATCGCTTCACAGGCCTATATCGCGCCCGTCTCCTCGACATCGTAATTGATGCTGAGGCTGGTTCCTTCCCGGGGGCCGGTCCGAGAGGCGTTTGAGTTGGTGCAAGGACAGCAATGGCCGATATCGGCGAACTGACACGATTGATCGAGCCCGAGGTGAAAAGCCTGGGCTATGAGCTGGTGCGCGTCGCGATGATCGGAGGCACGTCCGATCCGACGCTCCAGATCATGGCGGAGCGGCCGGACACGCGGCAGCTCGGCCTTGACGATTGCGAGACGATTTCCCGCCGCGTCTCGGAGATGCTGGACGGGCTCGAATCCGAGGGGCGCGATCCGATCGAAGGCTCGTATCGCCTCGAAGTCAGCTCGCCGGGAATCGACCGCCCTCTGACTCGCCTGAAGGATTATGATGACTGGTGCGGCCACGACGCACGGGTGGCGCTCACCGAGCCGATGGCGGGCCGCAAGCAATTCTCCGGCACCATCCGCGGCACCGGCATCGGCGGTGTCGTCCACATTCTGGGCAAGGACGGGAAGGATTATTCCGTCCCCTTTGCCTCCATCGCGTCGGCCAAGCTTCTCTTGACCGACGATCTGATCAACGCAACCAACCCGCTCAGCACCGAAGGAGCGGACCTCATTAAAACGGAAGGCTAGAGAACATGGCGACCGCAGCACCTGCAGCCGCATCCGCGAACAAGGCCGAATTGCTGGCAATCGCCGATGCGGTCGCTCGCGAGAAGCTCATCGACAAGGGCATCGTCATCGAGGCGATGGAGGACGCGATCCAGCGCGCCGCCCGCGCCCGCTACGGTGCCGAGAACGACATCCGTGCCAAGCTCGATCCGAACAGCGGCGATCTTCGCCTGTGGCGAGTCCTCGAAGTCGTCGAAGAGGTTGACGATCACTTCAAGCAGATCGATCTCAAGGGCGCGCAAAAGCTCCAGAAAGGCGCGTCGACCGGCGACTTCATCGTCGATCCGCTTCCGCCGATCGAATTCGGCCGGATTGCAGCCCAGGCCGCCAAGCAGGTGATCTTCCAGAAGGTCCGCGATGCCGAGCGCGAGCGCCAGTATGAAGAGTTCAAGGATCGCGCCGGCGAGATCATTACCGGCGTCGTGAAGCGCGTCGAGTTCGGCCATGTCGTCGTCGATCTCGGCCGCGCCGAGGGCGTCATCCGCCGCGACGCACAAATCCCGCGTGAAATGGTTCGCGTCGGCGACCGCATCCGGTCCCTGATCCTCCGCGTGAGCCGCGAGGCGCGCGGGCCCCAGATCTTCCTTTCGCGCGCTCACCCGGACTTTATGAAGAAGCTGTTCGCGCAAGAAGTGCCGGAGATTTACGACGGCATCATCGAGATCAAGGCCGCTGCCCGCGACCCCGGCAGCCGCGCCAAGATCGGCGTCATTAGCCGCGACAGCTCCATCGACCCGGTCGGCGCCTGCGTCGGAATGAAGGGAAGTCGAGTCCAGGCGGTCGTCCAGGAGCTCCAGGGCGAGAAAATCGACATCATCCCCTGGTCGGAAGACCTCGCCACTTTCGTCGTCAACGGGCTTCAGCCGGCGACCGTCAGCCGCGTGGTCATCGACGAAGAAGAGAGCCGGATCGAAGTCGTGGTTCCCGACGATCAGCTCAGCCTAGCGATCGGTCGCCGCGGTCAGAACGTGCGGCTTGCAAGCCAGCTGACCAGCTCGCAGATCGACATCCTCACCGAGGCGGACGCAAGCGAAAAGCGCCAGCGTGAGTTCGTCGAGCGATCCGAGATGTTCCAGACCGAGCTCGACGTCGATGAGACCCTCGCCCAGCTGCTGGTGGCGGAAGGATTCACCACGCTCGAGGAGGTGGCTTACGTTCCGGCCGAGGAGATCAGCTCGATCGAAGGTCTCGACGAAGAAATTGCCCAGGAGTTGCAGAGCCGCGCCACTGAAGCACTCGAGCGCCGCGAAGCTGCCGCCCGCGAAGAGCGCCGCAGCCTCGGGGTGGACGACGCACTGGCCGAAATGCCGCACCTCACCGAGCAGATGCTGGTCACTCTCGGCAAGGCGAACATCAAAACTCTCGACGATCTCGCCGATCTCGCCACCGACGAGCTGGTGCAGAAGAAGCGAGCCGAGCAGCGCCGCCAGCGCGAGCCGAGCAACCGGCCCGAGGACAAGGGCGGCATCCTCGCCGAGTACGGGCTCAGCGAAGAGCAAGGCAATGAGATCATCATGGCCGCTCGCGCCCACTGGTTCGAAGACGAGGACAGCGCGTCCCCCGAACCGCAGACCGAGGAGGCCGCCGATGCGGAATCCTCACAATGATCCGGTAGCGGTCAGCAACAAGTCCGTTCGTCCCGAGCGTAGTCGAGGGACGCACCCGAGACGTGTCTCGACTTCGCTCGACACGAACGGCGAACGCGATCGGCAGCCCGAACGCACGTGCGTCCTTACCCGGCGCAAGGGGAGTCGGGATGAGCTGATCCGTCTCGCGCTTGGGCCCGACGGCACGGTTGCTCCGGACATTCGCGCCAGAGCGCTTGGTCGCGGCGCGTGGGTCTCCGTCGGCCGAGCAGAGCTCGACGAGGCCATCGCCAACGGCAAGCTTAAAGCGGCTCTTCAGCGCGCTTTCAAATCTGCGCAGGTCAGTCTTCCGGCCGATCTTGGTGAAAGGACTCAAGCCGCACTTCGCCAGGCCGCGCTCAACCGGCTGGGCATGGAAACGCGTGCGGGCAATTTGATCAACGGCTCCGACAAGGTCGAGGCGGCTGCCCGCTCAGGCAAGGCGCGCCTGTTAATCCATGCCGCCGATGCGAGCGAAGACGGCCGCAAGCGGCTCGACCAGGCGTGGCGCGTCGGAGGTGGTACCTCTCGGGGGGTGATATTCCCGGAGGAGCGCACTATCTTGTCATTGGCGTTGGGGCGCGAAAATGTGGTACATATAGCCCTGATCGAACCCGCCGCCGCGGCTCGCGTGTCTCACGCGCTTGCCCGGTGGCGAGCTTTCATTGATCCCGAAGCCGGCCTGGAAGGCGGCGATTCCGCCTTGGGAACCGGCTCGGCTGCAGAAGTTGAAGGAACAGAATGACCGACCAGACCGAAAAACCGAAGCTTGGAACTCGGGCTCCGCTCGGCCTCAAGCGAACGGTGGAAACCGGCAAGGTGAAGCAGAGCTTCAGCCACGGGCGGTCGAACACGGTCGTGGTCGAGGTCAAGAAGCGCCGCGTGCTCGGTCCCCCGGGCGCGGCGCCCGAACAGCCGAAGACTCCGGAACCGGTCGCCGAAGCGCCGAAGCCCGCACCGGCCCCCAAGCCGGCGCCAGCGCCGCGCACTCCGCCTCGCTCCAGCCCAATCAACGATATCACCGCCCGAAAAGAGCTTCAGGAGAAGCTTCTTCGTGAAGCCGACGAGGCGCGCATGACCGCGCTGGAGGAAGCGCGCCGCCGCGAAGAACGCGCACTCAAGGATGCGAGTGAGGAAGAGCGTCGCCGCGCCGAGGAAAACCGCCGCGCCGAGGAGGAAGCCGCTGAGCTTGCCCGGCGGCAGGCCGAGGAAGAAGCCAAGCGCCTCACCGAAGAACCTGCTCCAACCGAAACGGCCCCGCAGGCCGCCGAAGCAGACGAGGAGCGCGGCCCTCGCCGCCCCCATGCGCCTGCCCCCAAACGGCCGGAGCCGGCTCGCCCATCGCGCGGCCGCGACGAGCAGCGGCATCGCGGCAAGCTCACCGTTACCCGCGCCCTTTCCGGCGAAGACGACAGCCGCGCCCGCTCGCTCGCAGCACTTCGCCGCGCCCGCGAAAAGGAAAAGCGCCACCATCAGGAAGCTGGGCCCTCGGCCAAGCAGGTCCGCGACGTCGTCGTCCCAGAGGCGATTACGGTGCAGGAACTCGCGAACCGAATGGCCGAGCGCGGCGCCGATCTCGTCAAGGCTCTCTTCAAGATGGGCATGCCGGTCACCCTGACGCAGACAATCGACCAGGACACGGCTGAGCTTCTGGTCACCGAATTCGGGCACAACATCAAGCGCGTCAGCGAATCCGACGTCGAGATCGGAATCGGCGGCGAAGAAGATGCGCCGGAGACCCTCAAGTCGCGGCCGCCTGTGGTGACCATCATGGGCCACGTCGATCACGGCAAGACCTCGCTCCTGGACGCGATCCGGGGGGCGGATGTCGTCGCCGGCGAGGCTGGCGGCATCACCCAGCATATCGGCGCGTACCAGGTCACGCTTCCCGACAAATCAAGGGTCACGTTCCTCGATACCCCGGGCCACGAAGCGTTCACGGAAATGCGGGCTCGCGGCGCGAATGTCACCGACATTGTGATCTTGGTGGTTGCGGCCGACGATGGCCTCAAACCCCAGACGATCGAAGCGATCAATCACACCAAGGCTGCCGGCGTTCCGATGATCGTCGCGATCAACAAAATCGATAAGCCGGAAGCCAAGCCGCAGAAGGTGCGTGAGGAGCTTCTCCAGCACGAAGTGATTGTCGAGGACTTGGGCGGCGACGTCCAGGACGTCGAAGTGTCGGCGCTCAAAAAGACCAATCTCGACAAGCTTCTGGACTCCATCCAGCTGCAAGCCGAAATCCTGGAGCTCAAGGCCAACCCGGAACGGGCAGCCGAAGGCACGGTGGTCGAAGCCAAGCTCGACAAGGGTCGCGGACCGCTCGCCACAGTGCTTGTACAAAAGGGCACACTCCGTGTGGGTGACGTGTTCGTCGCCGGTGCAAGCTCGGGCAAGGTCCGGGCGATGATCGACGATCACGGCCGCCAGGTGAAGGAAGCCGGCCCGTCGGTTCCCGTCGAAGTGCTCGGCCTCTCCGCAGTCCCCGCCGCCGGCGACGCCTTCACCGTCGTCGAGAACGAGGCGCGTGCCCGCGAGGTCGCCGCCTATCGCCAGGGCGTGCTCGACAGGAAGCGCACCACATCTGCTCCGGTAAGCCTCGAAAACATGTTCGCGAACCACGCGTCGACCACGATGGAATTCCCGCTGGTCATCAAGGCGGACGTGCACGGCTCGATCGAGGCGATCGTGCATGCGCTCAATCGCCTGTCGACCGACGAGATCAAGGTTCGAATCCTCCATTCCGGAGTCGGTGCGATCACCGAAAGCGACGTCACGCTGGCGAGCGCCAGCGGAGCGCCGATCATCGGCTTCAACGTCCGCCCCAATGCAAAGGCGCGCGAGGTCGGCGAGCGGAACAAGGTCGAGTTCCGCTATTATGACGTGATCTACGACCTCACCGACTGGGTGAAGGCGGCGATGGGCGGCCAGCTCGGTCCGGAGATCATCGAGACGGTGGTCGGCCGCGCTCGAGTCCAGGAAGTCTTCCCGGCGGGCAAGAAGGACAAGGCTGCCGGCCTGCTGGTGCTGGAAGGCGTTATCCGCAAGGGTCTCAACGCCCGCCTCACGCGCGAGGATGTTATCGTTTCGAAAACCACGATCAGCTCGCTCCGGCGCTTCAAGGACGATGTGGCGGAAGTCACATCGGGTCTGGAATGCGGCGTGCTGCTGGCGGACACCAACGACATCAAGCCGGGGGATTCGCTGGAAGTCTTCGAGGTCGAGGAAAGAGCGAGAACTTTGTGACCTTCCCCCTCTCCCCTGAAAAAGGGGAGAGGGCCGGGGAGAGGGGTTACGCCCTCGAACTCCCCCTCTCCCTTCGCTGCTTCGCCGCTCTTCCCCCTCCCCCGATGGGGCGAGGGTAAATGCGTCGCAATGAAACTGCTGAGGGCCGCTCGGTCCGCCTGCTCCGCGTCGGCGAGCAGGTGCGGCACGTGCTGAGCGAGCTTCTCCAGCGTGGCGAGGTTCACGACGACGTGCTTCAATCGCATCTCGTCAGCATTACCGAAGTGCGGATGTCGCCCGACCTTCGCCACGCGACAGTGTTCGTGAAGCCTCTGCTCGGACAGGATGAGGAAAAGGTGCTCACGGCGCTTCGCCAGAACACCGCCTTCCTGCAGCGCGAGGTCGCTCGCCGGGTGCGCATGAAATATGCGGCGAAGCTCAAGTTCATCCCCGACGAAAGCTTCGAGGAAGGCGGGCACATTGACTCGATCCTGCGCTCCCCCAAGGTGGCGCAGGACCTTGATGATTGAGGATCTCGGCCGGCCAATGGTCGGCGACCGCTGCCGTGCAGAACCCTTTGACGAGCGGCACCGCGAACCGTTGAAGGCCGCCTGCGCCGAAGACACCGACGTTTGGGCCATCTACGCGAGCAATTTCGGTCCGGACGGCTTCGACGCATCAATTGACAGCTATGTCTCGGACCCGCGAGCGCGGATTTTCGTGCTTTTCGAAGGAGACGATCTGGCCGGAATGTCCAGCTTTTTCGCCATAGATGAAAAGCGCGGAACGCTGGAGATCGGCGGCACCTACTACCGACCGAAATTCCGAGGCACCGGGTTCAACTATCGTGCGAAAACGATGCTGCTCGAGCGCGCCTTCGGCTGCGGCATCCGGCGGGTGGAATTCAAGGTCGACCGGCGCAACGCCCGCAGCCAGGCGGCGATGAAGAAACTCGGCGCAGTCCGCGAAGGCGTCCTTCGCGCCGACCGGATCACCTGGAACGGACATGTCCGCGACACGGTGCTGTTCGCGATTCTGAAGGACGAATGGCCAATATAGTGCTCCTGCGGAGGCAGGAGCCCAGCTTCTTTTCTTGGACTGGACCCCTGCCTTCCCAGGGCTACATGCGGCAGTGATGCTTCACGGCTGGATCATCCTCGACAAGCCGTTCGGCCTCGGCTCGACCCAGGCGGTAAGCGCCATCAAGCGCGCGCTTCGCGAAGCCGGCGAGCCGAAGACCAAGGTCGGTCACGGCGGCACGCTCGATCCGCTTGCGAGCGGCATTCTCCCCATCGCGATTGGGGAAGCGACCAAGCTCGCGGGTCGGATGCTCGACGCAACCAAGGTATATGACTTCACGATCCGCTTCGGCGAGGAGACGGACACGCTCGATGCCGAGGGCGAAGTGGTGGCGACCAGCGAGGTTCGTCCGGTGCTGGAGCAGATCGAGGCCGTGTTCCCGCGCTTCGTCGGCGAGATCGAGCAGGTTCCCCCCGCCTATTCCGCCCTCAAGATTGGCGGGAAGGCTGCTTATGCGCGGGCAAGAGCGGGTGAGGAGGTAGAGCTCAAGCCGCGGCAGGTGACGGTTCACTCTCTTTCTATTCGTGATCCCCGCGAAAGCGGGGACCAAGCCGAACAGAAAAAACTGGGTTCCCGCTTTCGCGGGAATGACGAGTTTACGTTCTCCGCCACCGTCTCCAAGGGCACCTACATCCGCTCCCTGGCCCGCGATATTGCCCGGGCGCTTGGAACGGTGGGTCACGTTTCTAATCTTAGACGTACGCGAGCAGGACCGTTCGGGCTTGAATCAGCCATTTCGCTGGACTTTCTGAACGAACTCGCTAAGGCGCGCGACCTGACACGGGCGGTGCTTTCGATGGAGGCTGCGCTGGACGACATCCCGGCCCTCCCTGTCACCCCCGGCCAGGCACAGCTGCTCAAGTTTGGACAGCGCCTTGCCGGATTCCCGGTGTTGCCGGGGCTTCAGCTTGCGACTTGCGGGGGAACTCCGGTCGCTCTGGTCGAAGCCCTGGCCGACGGCCTGACGGTCGTCCGGGGTTTCAATTTATTCGATGTCGCGGAGTAAAAACGAATGTCGATTACCGCAGAGCGCAAGCAGGCGCTGATCAAGGAACATAGCCGCGGCAAGACCGACACCGGTTCACCGGAAGTCCAGGTCGCAATCCTGACCGAGCGCATCAGCAATCTTACCCAGCATTTCAAGAGCCATGCGAAGGACAACCATTCGCGTCGCGGACTTCTGATGCTGGTTAACCAGCGCCGCTCGCTGCTGGATTATCTCCGGCGCAAGGACGAGCAGCGTTACACCGATCTCATCGCCAAACTCGGCCTGAGGAAGTAACCGAACGGGCGCCAAGCGGCGCCCTTCGCACATAAGGCCCAGCCGCAATTCGGTGGCGGACCTTGGGGGCATAGTAGAACGCCCCAACCGCTGACGGACCGGAATGTCCGTCCAATGCTGTCCCCGCAGGCATCCGGCCGCGGGGTGAAGGAAATCAAATGTTTGATATTAAAACCGTAGAAATCGAGCTTGGCGGAAAGACCCTCAAGCTCGAAACAGGCCGCGTTGCCCGCCAGGCCGACGGCGCTGTCATCGCCACCCTCGGCGAAACCGTCGTTCTCTGTGCGGTCACCGCCGCCAAGTCCGTGAAGCCGGGGCAGGATTTCTTCCCGCTGACCGTCCACTATCAGGAGAAATTCTCCGCTGCCGGCCGCATCCCCGGCGGCTTCTTCAAGCGCGAGCGTGGAGCGACCGAGAAAGAAACGCTCACCTCCCGCCTGATCGACCGGCCGATCCGGCCGCTGTTCCCCGAGGGCTTCTACAATGAGGTCCTCGTGATCGCCCAGGTTCTCTCCTACGACGGCGAGAATGAGCCCGACATCGTCGCAATGTATGCGGCGTCTGCGGCACTCACCATCTCCGGCGTCCCCTTCATGGGTCCTATCGGCGCCGCCCGAGTGGGCTTCAAGGACGGCGAATACATCCTGAACCCCTCGTCCGAGCAGCAGAAGGAAAGCGCGCTCGACCTCGTCATGGCCGGCACCCCCGGCGCCGTGATGATGGTCGAATCCGAAGCCCAGGAGCTTTCGGAAGAGGAGATGCTCGGCGCAGTCATGTTCGGCTTCGAAGCTTCGAAGAAGGTCTGCAACGCGATCATCCAGCTCGCCGAAAAGGCCGCCAAGGAGCCTTGGGAGCTGGATACCGGTGCCGACCTCAAGAAGAGCATCAAGGCCAAGCTCAAGGATCTCATCGGCAAGGATATCGAGAAGGCCTATAAACTCACCGACAAGCAGGAGCGCTCGACGGCGCTCAACGCCGCCCGCGAGAAGGCCAAGGAAGCGTTCGCCGACGCCGACCCGCAGGAGCAACTGGTCGCACAGAAGGCGGTCAAGGGTCTCGAGGCCGACATCGTTCGCGGTGCGATCTTGAAGGAAGGCCGCCGCATCGACGGCCGCTCGACCACGCAGGTTCGCCCGATCGAAGCGATGGTCGGCTTCCTTCCGCGCACCCACGGCTCGGCGCTATTCACCCGCGGCGAGACGCAGGCGATCGTCAGCGTCACGCTCGGCACGAAGGAATCGGAGCAGATGATCGATGGGCTGGAGGGCCTCTCCTACCAGCGCTTCATGCTGCACTATAACTTCCCGCCTTACTCGGTTGGCGAAGTTGGCCGCTTCGGCGCTCCCGGCCGCCGCGAAGTTGGCCATGGCAAGCTCGCCTGGCGCGCGCTTCATCCGATGCTGCCGACCAGCGAGGAATTCCCGTACACGATCCGCGTCCTCTCCGACATCACCGAGTCGAACGGCTCCTCGTCGATGGCCACAGTCTGCGGCGGAAGCCTCGCGCTGATGGACGCCGGAGTCCCGATCAAGGCGCCAGTCGCCGGAATCGCGATGGGTCTGATCCTCGAAGGCAAGGATTATGCGGTCATCTCCGACATCCTTGGCGATGAGGACCATCTCGGCGACATGGACTTCAAGGTTGCCGGAACTTCGAACGGCGTCACCTCGCTGCAGATGGACATCAAGGTCGCCGGGATCACCGAAGAGATCATGAAGACCGCACTCGCCCAGGCGAAGGACGGCCGCGCCCACATCCTCGGCGAAATGGCCAAGGGTCTCGGCCAGGTCCGGACCGAATTGTCCGCGCACGCGCCGCGCATCGAAACGATGCAGGTGCCCAAGGACAAGATCCGCGAAGTCATCGGCACCGGCGGCAAGGTCATCCGCGAAATCGTCGCGGAGACTGGCGCCAAGGTCGACATCGACGACGACGGCACCATCAAGATCAGCTCGTCCGACCTTTCGCAGATCGAGGCCGCGCGCAAATGGATCATGGGCATCGTCGCCGAGCCGGAAGTCGGTACCATCTACACCGGCAAGGTCGCCAACATCGTCGACTTCGGCGCGTTCGTGACCTTCATGCCCGGCAAGGACGGCCTCGTGCACGTTTCGGAGATCAAGAACGAGCGGGTGGAGAATGTCCGCGACGTTCTCTCCGAAGGCCAGGAGGTGAAGGTCAAGCTGCTGGAGGTGGACCAGCGGGGCAAGGTCCGCCTGTCGATGCGGCTCGTCGACCAGGAAACCGGCGAGGAATTGCCGGACACCCGTCCTCCGCGCGAACCGCGCGAAGGTGGGGATCGTGGCGAGCGGGGGCCGCGCGGTGACCGTGGCGATCGCGGCCGTGGCGGTCGCGACCGTGGTCCGCGGCGTGATGGTGGCGATCGTGGCCCGCGTCGTGAAGGCGGCGACCGCGACCGCGGGCCGCGCGGCGAAGGCCGTGGCGATCGGGGACCGCGCCGCGAGCGCAGCGAAGGCGGTGACGAGGGGCCCGCGCCCGAATTCGCGCCAGCCTTCCTGACTGGAAACGACGAAGAATAAGCTGTTCGCCGGCAGAGGAACCCATCGAAGTACCACTTCGATGGGAACCGAAGGCCGGGGCCCAGTCGGTCAAAAACTCAAGCCCCGCGAGCAATCGCGGGGCTTTCTTGTTGAGCCAGGGCGGACTTGGCTCTCATCCATCAGCAAAACGCACGTTGATCCTCGAAGAAGCTTTGATAACATCGGCTCTGTTCTTCGATCGCAGCACAAGTCTCGGGAGCGATGTCAGGGAACGGGGGGCCATGATGCGCAAGATTCTTTTCGCCGCTGTTGCTGCGCTTTTCATTTCGTCTGAAGCCAACGCCGCATGTGAGGTGGAGCAACTCCTTGAATTCAAGGTTACCATGCGTGGCGCCGAGCCGTTGGCGGACGTCGGCGTTAACGGTCGAATGCTGCCCTTCATCATCGATAGCGGCGCGTTCTTCAGCACGATCTCGCCGGGAACGGCGCAAGAGCTTGGGCTTCAGCTGCAACATTCACCGGTGCAGGTGACAGGGCTTGGCGGCGAAGCCGGCAGCACATACCTCACGCGCGTCCAGACGCTCGATCTGGCCGGCAACCCTCTTCACAACATCCAGTTCGTCGTTGCCGGCAGCGAATTCGGTGCGGCCGGTCTCGTCGGGCAAAATATCCTTGGCATTGGCGACGTCGAATACGACCTGGGTCATGCCGCGATCCGTCTGATGCGGGCGACGGGCTGCTCCAGGAATGACGATCTCGCCTACTGGGCGGGACAAGGACCCGAATCGAACCTCCCCATCGATCCTCGAGACGAAATGCACCCCCACACCGTCGGGACGATCTACGTGAACGGGGTCAGGATCCGGGCCATGTTCGACACCGGAGCTGCGACATCGATGCTGTCGTTGCAAGCTGCCAGGCGATTGGGCCTGAACCCGTCGAGTCCGGGCGTAATTTCGATTGGACAGGCGCATGGGCTCGGGCGTTCCATGGTTCAGGCGTGGCTCGCTCCGATACAAAGCGTCGCGATCGGCACCGAGCAAATCCAGAATATCAAACTGATGATGGCTGACCTTCAGATGCCGGACGCCGACATGCTCATCGGCGCCGATTTCTTTCTGTCCCATCGGGTCTACGTGTCCAACAAATTGGAAAGAATGTACCTCACCTACAATGGAGGGCCGGTCTTCAACGTCAATCCAGGCAAGATCGTCGATCAATCCGGCGCTGCGGAAACCATCGCCGCGGATGACGGGCCCGATCCAACAGACGCCGCGGGATTCAGCCGCCGAGGCGCCGCCGAAACCTCACGTCGCGACTACAAGGCAGCAGTTGCTGACCTCGACCGTGCCGTTGCGATGGAGCCCGGCAACGGACACTATCTGCTTCAGCGTGCGCGGGCGCAGTTCCTCTCTGGAAATGCGAAGGCAGCTTTTGCCGATCTCGATCAGGCGGTGAAAGCCGCGCCCAAAGACCCGGAAATCCGTTTGGCGCGCGCCTTCATCCTGATCCAGCAAAAACGCAACGACGATGCTCTCGATGATCTGAAGGCCGCCGATGCCACACTGGCGCCACAAGCGGACGAGCGGTTCGCTCTGGCGGGCGGTTTTGAACAGCTTGACCAGTTCGACAAAGCGATCGCCAATTACGATCTTTGGATCAAAGACCATCCCGACGACAGCAAGCAGTCGGAAGCCATGAACGGCCGCTGCTGGACCCGGGCGCTCACCGGGCGGGATCTTCAGCTTGCGTTGAAGGATTGCGACTCGGCGCTACGGCAGTTCAAATCCGGAAATTACTTCGACAGCCGCGGAATGGTTGAACTTCGGATGGGCCAGTATGACCGCGCCATTGGAGATTACGACGAGGCCCTGAAGCTTGCGCCGAAGAAGCCGTGGAGCCTTTACGGCCGCGGCCTCGCCAAACATCACAAGAACGACGCCTCGGCTCAATCCGATATCAACGCGGCGATTGCGATTGATCCCGAGCTTCCCTCGCGCGCCAAGGAGCTTGGAATCGACTGATCCGTCGAAGCAATGGCGTCTGCCAACGAGACCGGACGTGCATCCGCTCGGCTGAATTCTTCGTTCCGGGGGTGTGCCGGTTCGGACCACCGGAGCTATCTTGCTGCGGCTCCGCATATTGGGGCCGAGTAGAGAAGTCGGGAGCAATGCGCGAGATCCTGTTGGTGTTCACAGCCGCGATGGTCGCATTGTTTGCTACTGCGCTGCCCGCACAGCAGACCACGCCGGATCCTTTGTCGCCGACCGCGCCGCAGGCCGCTCCCAACCCGATCCCGCCGGGATCGGACGGGACTCAGCCGGGGCAGCAGCTCCCTTCCTCACCTCCTCCGCTGCCGGCGGAACCGCCGCCCTTTCCCATGTATCCGTCTGAGCCTCCGGCCTATCATCACCACCAGCAGCAACAGGGCCTGTCGCACACGCATCACCGGGGCGCCGTTGCGCGTCATCACCATTCCCTCAGGCACCACAAAAGGAAGCATTCGAGACACAGGGCGACCCATCGGTGCCGACCTCTCCGCCACCACCACAAGTTGCGGCATCCGGTCTGTCCAGCGCCAAAGCGACTGCATCATCACCATTCGCGCAAGCATCACCTGCGACATCACCACAGAGTGATTCATCACCATCGACTGCGGCATCACCGTCGCTGACAGAGGATCACTTAGCGATCAGTGTTCACGCGGCGCGCGCGATCGGGCAAGGTCGACCGACAATGACCCTGCCGCCGCTCGATCTCGCGACTGCTTACTCGGCCGCTAACTGGACGATCCGAATCGGAGCGATCGTCGTCGTTCCGTTCAAGCGGCGGTTCACTGCCGCCGCGTGGCTTCTGCTGCTCTTCTTCCTGCCGATCCCAGGGTTAATTCTGTTCGTCCTGATCGGCCAGCCGAAGTTCCCGAAGGCGCGAGTGGACCGGTTTCGCCAGACCGTCCGCCCCTTCTTTGATAGCGTGGGAGGGTCGCTGGCCTCCCATGTGCCCGCCGATCGCTCCCCGATCGCCGAGGTGGCCGAGCGGCTTGGTTTTTTTCCCGCAGTCGGCGGCAATTCGATCGATCTGATCAGCGACTATGACGCCGTAATCCAGCGGCTCATCGCTGACATCGACACCGCGAACGTGCGCGTGTTCCTCCTCGTGTACATCTTCGCCGACGACGACGTTGGCCGGAGGGTCACCGCGGCGCTGGGGCGGGCGGTGAAGCGCGGGGTCGATTGCCGGGTGCTTGTCGATCCTGTCGGCTCCAGCCACTGGATCCGCGGCACCGAGCGATGCCTTCGGGACGCCGGAGTGAAATTTCGCGCGACGCTTCCCTGGCACTGGCTTCGCCGCCGAACGCGGCGCGATATGCGTAACCACCGCAAGCTGTTCGTGATCGATAGCCGCATCGGCTATTCCGGATCGCAGAACATCGTCTGCAAGGATTTCCGGCGGGGGGTTGTGAACCGGGAGCTAGTCGCGCGATGCACCGGACCGATCGTCGCCGAGATGGAGGCGCAGTTCCTCGGCGATTGGTTCCTGGAGACGGGCGAGGCACCGAGCACGAGCAAAGCCGTTGCTCGGGCGGGCGGAGGCTCGCTCCTTCAACTCCTGCCGTCCGGCGCTGAATATCCGCTCGCGGGATTCGAAACCTTGCTGGTCTGGCAACTCCATCAGGCGCGGAAGCGGGCGGTGATCGTCACGCCCTACTTCATCCCGGATGAGGACGTGCTGGACGCGATGCGCACCACTGCAGCTCGGGGTGTTGAGGTTCATCTCGTGCTGTCGGAGGTAGTCGATCAGAGCGTCGTTAACCTGGCGCAGCGCTCCTACTACGACGGATTGCTATCAGCGGGCGTGCAGATTCACCTGTTCCGCGACCTTCTCCTGCACGCGAAGAACGTCGGAATCGACGGTAAGCTGGGGATTCTCGGATCGAGCAACGTCGATCTCCGCTCCTTCCAGCTCAATGAGGAGGTCAGCCTGCTTCTCCTCGACGATCGATCGGCGCAGCTGCTTGCGGAGGTCCAGCGCGGGTATCTCGAGGAGAGCGACGAGCTACATCTGGAGCAGTGGCGCAAGCGCCGCCGGCCAGTGATGGTCCTCGAAAATCTGGCTCGGCTGATCTCGCCGCTGCTATGATCGATTTTAACCATATCTGCTCACCTGACCCTAACGGAGAAGCGGCAAAGCTGGCCCTGGCGGCGTCGCTAGGGATTTTAGCGAACTCCGGCGGCGTCGCCACCTTTCCCCAGAAAATCGAGCGCTCCACCCGTCGAGTGAAAATCTCTCGGGAACCGGGAGGCACTCACCTGTGTTAATCAGGCAGGAATTGGTGAAGGCAATTTTTTCAGTGTCTAATCAGGGTGATAAGCAAGAAATCGAAGAACTTCTGGAGTTAAACCAGGAACTAACCGAGAGCCTTCGCCGCTGCCGAAGTATCCTCAGGGATTGCCGCGATCACCTGGCGGCCAACTCGAACGAATCTGACTGGGCCGAAGAGAGCGACGGAGTGTCTCGCTCCGGTTGACGAAGGCTGGCGGTCCGGCTCGGCTGTCCCGCGATGGTGCACAATCAACGTTTTGGAAACCAAACTCCGTGACCGGCTTTGTGACGGGTATGACGGTCGAAGCTCGCGATCTGAGGCAATCGAAGCGCCGGCGGGTGCTGATGCGGGCGACCATCATCACGGTCGACGGAGCGCAATCCGCGAGGGTGCGGGACCTCACCGAAACCGGGGCCGGGATCGTCGCGGATTCGCAGCTGACTGAGGGCAGCGACGTTATCTTTAACCGGAGCAATCTGCTGGTCGCAGCTCGCGTCGTCTGGACTCGCGGCACGGAGGCCGGGCTGGAATTCTACCGCCCTGTCCCGATTGAAGAGCTGACCGGGAGCATGGTGCCACCGCCGAAGCAGCCCGCCGATGACAGGCTGTTCTTCCGGAACTAGCTTTCGTCGTCGCTTTTCGGCGCCAGCCAGGTGACGAGGTCGTATTCGTCACGGACGCTGAGCAGGATCAGACCAGCCACAACTGCGGCAATCGCGTCGGCTGCCCAGCCGGCGCCCATCCAAAACCCAAGCGCGACCACCCCCATCGCAACATAAAGGCCTGAGGGGATGACTCCGTAGTACCAGATGTCGGTCCAGTGCACTTCGTTGCTCGGAGTCCACAGGCGAAGCAGGCCCATGGTCGAAAACACGCCGCGCACGAAGCCCCAGAGTGCGACAATTGCGGCGACGGCGGCGAACTGCTGGCCATCGATGTGTGGGATGAGTGCTGCCCCGCTCAGGACAAGCACGAAGCTCATGTGCAGGACGACGGGCCCCATGTAGAGCTTCGATCCATTCAGCACGCTGGACCGAGGGCGATCCTGCATCAACGTGACGACAACGAAGACGAGGCCGATCAGGACAGCAGCCGCTGAACCCGCCAGCAGGTAGAATTCGGACCAGTTGCGAAACATTCGCTCGCTTTAGCGGAGCCGATTAAGCCAGTCATCCTGACGAATAGGGTGCGCCGTTGGGCCTATCTTTCGATAAGTTGTGCATCGCTACTCAAGCGAGCATCCGGACATTCTCGAAGCGGAGGGGGCTGGAGGGCCCCACCTTTCCGGTCCCCTCTTTCGGCTTCGCTGTGTTACTCGTGCGCGATGCAGTTGAGGCGGTGTCCGAGCGCGAGCAGCCCGACGCCCGCCATTGTATAGAGAACGTCACTGCCTTCCGGCATGGTCAGCGCCCCAGCCATCACCCCCAGACCGAGAGCACCGGTCGCGATCGGCAAGATGAATCCATGCGCCACGGCACCGCGACCGAGCGCGATAGTCGCGAAAAGCATTGCCAACACCAACCCCGTTTCGTGGATTAGCGGCGATCCGAGAACTCCACCTGCGCTGGCCAAGAGGCCCAACAGGACGGCGGTCGCAATGCAATGCACCAGACACAGGCCGGACAAGCCCATTGCGATCCGGTCGAGCCGGCCCGGTTTCTCAAGCAAAGCGATCATCGCCGCCGCCATATAAACCGACGCCAGTCAGGTTACAACATCACATTTGATCCAAAACGTTGTCCGATGACCGATTGCGTCCCATAGGCGCCCAATGGACTCGCTCGCTTCCCCGGCCGCACTCGGCAGCCGGCCGTCTGCTCCGAAGGCTCTCTCGAACCTCCTCTTCCTGACCGCCGGACTCATTTTTGCGATGGTGGTGATCGGCGGAATTACCCGTCTCACCGAAAGCGGGCTTTCGATCACAGAGTGGCAACCCGTCGTCGGCGCGATCCCGCCGCTGACACATGCACAATGGCTGCACGAGTTTCAGCTGTACCAGCAGACCCCGCAGTACAGACAAGTCGCGGGCCCGGCGGGCATGACCCTTTCCGGCTTCAAGTTTATATTCTTCTGGGAATGGACTCACCGCTTGCTGGGCAGAATCCTGGGGCTGGTGTTCTTCGTGGGCGTGGCATGGTTCGCCGTTAAGCGCGCGATCCCGAAAGGCTTCACCTGGCGCCTGATCGCGCTGTTCGTGCTCGGCGGCCTGCAGGGCGCGGTGGGGTGGCTGATGGTGGTATCCGGCCTCGAAGGATCGCGGACCGAGGTCAGCCCATATCGCCTGTCCGCGCACCTTCTGTTCGCCCTGTTCCTGATGAGCGCACTGATCTGGACCGCGCTCGACCTTCGCTCGCTGGCGCGAGATCCCGAAGCGCGACCAGCGAAGCTGAGCGGCCCGGCCACTGTGACACTCGCAATCGTATTCGTTCAGCTGATGCTCGGCGCGTGGGTCGCCGGTTTCCGCGCCGGCTATGTCTCCAACACCTGGCCGCTGATGAACGGCCATTTCTTCCCCGAGGGAGTCGATTGGTCGCGCGGCATACTTTATGCCCTCACGCACGATCAATTCCTGCTCAATTTCGTCCACCGCTGGTGGGCTTGGGTGGTTGTCGCGGGCCTTGTGATCTTCGCGAGGAAAGTGCGCCGTTCTGGCTCGCGCCGGGCATCGATTGCGATCCACACGGCATTTGGAACCCAGATCATTCTCGGAATCGCAGTTCTGACGACCGGCGTATTCCTTCCCATCGCTGTCGCTCACCAGGCCGTGGGGGCGCTGGTGCTTGCGAGCACCGTCTGGGGCGCACATGTCGTCGGAGAGCAAACGGCGTGAGCGTCGTCTCCCTTTACGTGCTGTTCGCGGATGTAGCCGAGGCGGAGCGGATCGGGCGCCTGGTAGTCGAGGAGCGCCTCGCCGCCTGCATCAACATTCTCGCTCCGTGCCGCTCGATCTATCGCTGGCGAGGTGACGTAGAACAGACGGAGGAAGTGCCCGCGGTCCTCAAGACCGAAAGCGGCACCGCCGACGCGCTGATCGAGCGGATCGCGGCGCTTCACAGTTACGAAGTGCCGTGCATCACGGTCACTCCGGTCGATCGGCTGCTGCAAAGGTATGCAGACTGGGTGGAAGCGACGGTGAGCGGGAAAGAATAGCGGGTTGGAGCGGGCGCTCCCCTGCCCTACATGCCCCCCATGCATTCCGATCCGGACCTGAAGCGCCTTTGCTGGCGAGCGCATCATCGCGGCACGAAGGAGGCGGATATCCTGATCGGCAGCTTCTTCGATGCGCATGTTGGATGCTGGAGTGAGGCGGACCGAAACCTGTTTGCAACGATGCTAGACGAACAGGACGCCGACATTCTCTCCTGGGCTACAGGAACCGCCGAGGCGCCCGAACGCTACCGCGGGACGGTGCTGCAAGAGCTCCAGAACCTCGATTACGTCCCGGCTTCCAAATGACCGAACCCCTGCAGCGAATAATCGGCAGTCCTGAGCCGCTGGCCCTGGCCGGAGTACCGGCGGGCTTTCTTCCGTGGATTGCCGCCGACCTCGCGCGCGCGTCCCACGGACGGAGCAAGCCGGCACGAGCCGTGGTGATCGCGGCCGACGAACTGGCGATGCGCGCGCTCGCCGATACAGTTCCTGTGTTCGCGCCCGAGGTTGAGGTGCTGACCCTCCCCGCGTGGGACTGCTTGCCGTACGACCGAGCGTCACCAGCGCTTCGGGTGATGGCCGAGCGGTTGGCGACGCTTCACACGCTTCAGCAGCCGTTGAAAGCGCCGCAGCTTGTGATCGCTACCGCCAACGGTGCGACCCAGCGGGTGCTGACGCCGTTTCGGATTCGCCAGCTCACCCGTCGGATCGCCGAGGGCGAGCGGATGGACCGCGACGCGCTAGCTGCACAGCTGACGGCGCTCGGCTACCAGCGGACGGACTCGGTGGCCGAGCAGGGCGAATATGCAGTCCGCGGGTCGCTGATCGACCTGTTCCCGCCCGGCGAGCGGCAGGCGCTTCGGCTCGACTTTTTCGGGGACGAGATTGAGACGCTCCGGCGCTTCGACCCCGCCGACCAGCGTTCAACCGGTGCAGCTGACGCCTTTATGCTGATGCCCGCGTCCGAAGCCCTGCTCGACGAAGGCAGCATCAAGCGGTTCCGGGAGCGCTATCGCGAGATGTTCGGCGCGACCGCGACGGGGGATCCGCTCTATCAGGCGGTCTCTGAAGGGCGGCGGCTTGCGGGGATGGAGCATTGGTTGCCGTTGTTCGAGGAGAAGCTCGCCACTCTGTTCGACTATCTCGGTGAGAACGACATTGTTGTTCGTGATGCCGGTGTCGACGGAGCGCTCGACGGCCGGTTCGAAAGCCTCGATGATTATTACCAGAACCGGATGCGGGCGATGCAGTCGGAGGCCGGCAGCTACCGGCCGCTCGCTCCCGATGCACTATATCTGTCACGGGATCAGTGGGGCCGCGCTGTAGAAGCCCAGCCGATCCATCGCAGCTCGCCTTTCCCGGAAGCGGAGGGTCCGCGAACGATTGACTTCGGTGTGGTCGCGGCACGCGAATTCGCGCCGGAGCGGGCGCGCAACGCCAATATCTATGAGGCGGTCACCGAGCATGTGAAGTCGCTTCGCCGAAGCGGGCACAAGGTCATCCTGGCAAGTTACACCGTCGGTTCAAGGCAGCGGCTGGCCGGGATCCTGGAGGACAATGGGCTGAAAACGCAGAAGCTGGCGGAGAGCTGGCCCGAAGCGCTCGGCAGCAAGACCCAGCCCGCGCTGATGGTGCTCCCGCTCGACCACGGCTTCACCACCCCGGACGTGGCTGTTCTTACCGAGCAGGACATGCTCGGCGACCGCCTGGTCCGCCGTCGCAAACGCAAGAAAAGTGCCGATGCCTTTCTGGCGGAGATTGCGAGCCTTTCGCCCGGTGATCTCGTCGTTCACGCGGATCACGGGATCGGCCGCTACGAGGGCCTGACTCAGATTCCCGTCAGCAAGACTCCACACGACTGCGTCGCCATCGAATATGCGGGCGGCGACAAGCTCTACCTCCCCGTCGAGAACATCGAGCTCTTGAGCCGCTACGGAAGCGAGAGCGAAGGCGTCTCACTGGATCGCCTGAGTGGCGAGGCCTGGCAGCGGCGCCGCGCCCGTATGAAAGAGCGGATTCGCGAGATCGCCGGAGAGCTGATCAAGACAGCGGCAGCGCGAGCCACACGGACCGCGCCGGTCGCGGAACCGGACAGCGCCTTCCCGCAATTCGTCGACCGCTTTCCATATGAGGAAACGGACGACCAGGACCGGGCGATCGCCGACGTTCTCCAGGATCTCGACGCTGGCAAGCCGATGGACCGGCTGGTGTGCGGCGATGTCGGTTTCGGCAAAACGGAAGTCGCACTTCGGGCGGCCTTCGTGGTCGCGATGGCGGGGATGCAGGTGGCGCTGATTTGCCCGACGACGCTTCTCGCGCGCCAGCACTATAAGAACTTCATCGACCGGCTCCAAGGGTTCCCGGTGGAAGTCGGAAGGCTGTCGCGGCTGGTCCCGGCAGCGGAGGTGAAGCGCACCAAGGAGGGCCTCGAGAAGGGCACAGTCGACATCGTCATCGGCACGCACGCGCTTTTGGCCAAAGGCATTCAGTTCAAGCGGCTCGGGCTCGTGATTGTGGACGAGGAGCAGCACTTTGGGGTCACTCACAAGGAGCGGCTGAAGGCGCTGAAAGCAGACGTGCACGTGCTTACGCTCACCGCAACTCCAATCCCGCGCACTTTGCAGATGGCGATGAGCGGACTGCGCGAGCTCAGCGTCATCCAGACTCCGCCCGTCGACCGGCTCGCGGTGCGAACCTACGTCACCCCCTGGGACCCTGTCGTGGTTCGGGAGGCGCTGCTTCGTGAACATTACCGCGGCGGACAGAGCTTCTTCGTCGCGCCGCGTGTGGCCGATCTACCTGATCTTGAGCAGTGGCTTCGCGATGAAGTCCCGGAAGTGAAAGTCATCACTGCCCACGGCCAAATGGCCCCGACCGAAGTCGAGGAGCGGATGAGCGCTTTCTACGACAGAAAGTACGACGTGCTGCTGTCGACTACGATCGTGGAAAGCGGTCTCGATATCCCAAGCGCGAATACGCTCATCGTGCATCGCGCCGACCGCTTTGGGTTGGCACAGCTGTACCAGCTTCGGGGCCGCGTGGGCCGGGCGAAGGTGCGCGCCTATGCCTACCTGACCACCCCGGCGGATCGCGTGATTACGGAGACGGCGCGGAAGCGGCTGCAAGTGCTAGCCGACCTCGACAGCCTTGGTGCGGGTTTCCAGCTCGCGAGCCATGATCTCGACATCCGCGGCGCCGGGAACCTGCTCGGTGACGAACAGTCCGGCCATATCAAGGAGGTCGGGTTCGAGCTTTACCAGTCGATGCTCGAGGAAGCGATCGTCGAGGAGAAAGCCGGCGGAATCGCGCGCCAGGAGGAATTCTCGCCGCAGATCAGTGTCGACGCTCCGATCATGATCCCGGAAGCCTATGTGCCCGACCTCGACCTAAGGATGGGGCTCTATCGAAGGCTCGGCGACCTTGAGGACAAGCAAGCGATTGAGGAGTTCGCCGCCGAGTTGATCGACCGCTTCGGCCCATTGCCGGAGGAAACGAGCAACCTACTGAAGATCATCGAGACGAAGCTGAACTGCAAGAAGGCCATGATCGCCAAGCTCGACCTTGGTGCAAAAGGCGCCGTCGTGACATTCGCCGACAGCGGGTTCCCGGACCTACAAGGGCTGCTCGACTACATCGACCGGCTTAAGGGTGCGGCGAAGTTCAGACCGGACAGCAAGCTCGCGCTGAGCCGCAACTGGCCTACCCCCGAAGCGCGCCTGAATGGCGCCCTGCAGCTGTCGCTTGGCTTGTCGCGGGTTGCCGCCGCCGGGGAACGGGCCAAGGAAGCGGCCTGAGACTTCCCCCCTGCGGAGAGGATATCTATGCTCGCCGCATGACCCCCGACGATGCATCGAGCAACGGCAGCAGCGCAAAGGGCGATCTCGCCAGCGCGGGCATCGGCCTGCTCGCTTCGCACACCGAGGTCGCTCGGGCCGCCGAAGCGATGCTTCGCCATCGCTACGAGTGGGCGGATGCCGATGAGGCCGAAACTCTCGTGGCGCTAGGCGGAGACGGTTTCATGCTGCAAACCCTGCATGGAATGCTGGACAGCGGACGCCAGCGGCCGGTGTTCGGGATGAACCGCGGCACGGTCGGATTCCTGATGAATGACTGGCGGCTCGATCGGTTGGGCGAAAGGATTGCCGCGGCAAAAGCAATTCGCGTGGCTCCGCTCTCGATGAGCGCCCACACTGTGTCGGGCGAGACCACCGTTAGCGCGGCGATCAACGAAGTGTCCCTGCTCCGCGAAACCCGGCAGACGGCAAAGATCGAGATTTCCGTGAATGGCCGGGTCGCGATCCCGGAGCTCGCCTGCGACGGAGTGCTGGTGGCGACTCCCGCAGGATCCACGGCCTACAATCTGTCAGCTGGAGGACCCATCCTTCCACTCGCCGCGAAAATGCTCGCACTCACTCCCATCAGTCCGTTCCGGCCGCGCCGCTGGTCGGGCGCGATCCTTCCGGATGACACCTGCGTCTGCTTCCGGGTTCATGAGCCTGAAAACCGGCCCGTTTCCGCTGTGGCCGATCAGTTCGAAATCCGCGACGTCGCGCAGGTCGACGTCACCCTCGACCGCGAGCGCTCGCTAACGCTCCTGTTCGATCCTGAACATGCGCTCGACGAGCGAATCGCAATGGAGCAGTTCGCGACCTAGCTATCGGCGGCGCCCGCTTGCTGCACGCGGTCGACCAGCATCTGAAATACCGCGTCGTGGATTGGGCGGATGAACTCCACGCCGACGAAGCGCTCCTCCACCCAACAGACGCTCGCCTCCAAAAGCTCGATCCCTTCGAACTTGATCCACACGGTCTCGTCGAGTTGGGGCCGTTCCACGAACTCCAGCTTGCAGCCCTCGGGGGAGAAATCGAACGCCTGCACCGTGAAATTGTGATGGCCGCGCCGACGCAGCTTCACCATCGCGTTGATGTGCACCCGCCGACTCTTTCGCGGCGCCTGCACGTCCCGCTTGTGGAAGCCGCCGTCCAATTCTCTGGTCATCTATCGACACCTGCGCAGATTAATGCGGGGAAAGTGAAGCTATATCCCTTCCAGCTCAATCCGAAAGATGAAGGACCGGTCCGAAACTGTGATATCAGGGAACCGGCTTGTTATCGATGTTGCCTGGCGGAGAGTAACGGCAGATCAGCCAATCGTATCTGGCATCACTGTAGATTGCGCAGCCGACGTCGGTGGTCGTGGGCCAGATCATCTGCGTGTAGTGAGCGCAGGTCGACCAGTCTCCGGCGCAGACGTTCGGAAATATGCCCGGATGGAAATAGCGCCGCTCCGCCGCCCAGACGGCGACGAGTTGCGCCGCCGAATACACGCCGCGCGTGCCCTGGGCCAGGTTTTCACGCTCATTGCGGGGCCGGCTGCTCCTTGGCGAATGCTGCAGATGCCCGATCGCCGACAATGTCGGACCGTAGGACGCTGCGTCGGCTGCGAGCTGCCAGTTCCAGCGGAGCGGCGGCACGCCTGCTTGTGCCCTCACCAGATTGTGCTCGGCGAGAATGGAGGCCGAGACGGGGTCAAGGGGCCGTTGTGGAACTGCCACAAGGGCAGCGGCAGATATTATGGCGAGCATTTGTCCTCTCGCCCCTATCCTTCAGGAGTGAATGTGAACAATCGCTAAACCGCGGCACTAAACGGCGTGAAATCGGTATGTTCATCAAAGACATCAACCCCCTCTGCGCGCTTCAGGAAGCCGACGATGGCGTATGTGACCGGCGTCAAAATGATTTCCCAGCTCACCTTGAGGATGAACTGACTGAGCATCACCTCGGCCAGCGCTTGGACCGGCCAATCGGCCAGGCCGTAGAACGCGAGCGGATAGAAAATGAGGCTGTCGGCACCCTCCCCGACAACCGTGCTGCCCCAGAACCGAGCCCATAGATTTCTCCCGTCGCTCCAGATTTTCATCTTCGCCATGACGAAGGAGTTCAGGAATTCGCCGACGAAAAAGGCGGTCATCGACGCCAGGATGATTCGCCAGCCGGAGCCGAACACCCGCTCATAGGCGCTCTGTCCAGTCCACCCCTCGGCGACCGGCAAATGGACGACTGTCCATTCCATCACCGCCATGAACAGCAATGCTGAGAAGCCCGCCCAGATCGCGCGCCGGGCCCGCGCGTATCCGTACACCTCCGTCAGCACGTCATCGATCACGTAAGAGACCGGGAAGAAGAGGATCCCCGCGCCGAAGGGCCATGGACCGATCACCGGCAAGTTCACGAATGAACGCTTCTCCGCGCCGATCACGTTCGACAGCAGCAGGATCACCACGAAAGCGACCATGACGAAGTCGAAATAGCGCATTTCGCGCCCCTTGAGCGTCTGCGCGTCGACCTTCACCGGATGATAATCTGCTGCCCCCACGGCGGCTTGTTTAGGGGCAAATTTCACGAAGGAAAGAGGATGGAGCGGGTAGCGGGAATCGAACCCGCGCGTTCAGCTTGGGAAGCTGACAGGCTACCACTACATCATACCCGCGAGCGGCGCTTCGCCAGTGCCACAGCAGCCCCGATGCGGTCAACGCGTTACCGATTGTCCACTAGCTCTACCCCCGCCTGCTGCAGCCGGCTTCGGAGTTCATCAGCGCAGCGCTGTGCCAGCGGGCCATCCTCTGACCGCACCACGAAATCTGCGCCGAATCCGCGGTCGCGATAAAATGGATAGCTGCCCACCGACACGCCGGGATGCTCGTCCTGAACCTGCTTGAGCAGCGCAGCGACTTCGCTTTCCGCTGCATGGGCACTGACTGTGACCGACGTCATCGGCCGCCCGCCCTGCAACTTGCCCTCAAGGCCTCGCAGCATCGCAGCAGCAATGTTCGGGACGCCGGCAAGAATGTAGACGTTGCCCATCTTCACGCCAGGCGCGCCGGAGGTTGGGTTCGGGATCAGCTCGGCCCCTTCAGGCACCCGTGCCATCCGGAGACGCGCCTCCGTGACGGGGACCCCACGCTCGCGATAGTAATCCTCCAGGATTGCCCGCGCTCCGGGGTCGGTGATTACCGGCACCCCGAATGCCGCAGCGATCGAATCCACCGTGATGTCATCGTGCGTAGGCCCTATGCCGCCGGTTGTGATCACATAATCGAAAGCGGGTCGAAGCGCGTTGATGGCGGCCACGATAGCGGCCTCGACATCGGGAACCACCCGCACTTCCTGCAGCCTTATGCCCTGCGAATTCAGCCACCGCGCGACCTGTGCGATATTCTTGTCCTCGGTCCGGCCGGACAGGATCTCGTCACCGATGACCAGCAGCGCCGCCGTCCAGACCCGCTGATCGCTCACTTTGGCAGAAGCGCCTTCAGTCGCTCGAACCGCTCCGGTGGAAGCAACTCTGCAGGAGTATAATATTGTTCGAACTGCGGAACGCCCTCAGGCAGCGGAGCCCAATCGGGTCTTTCAGCGACGAAAATCGCGGCGTCCGGTTGAACAGCGGACGGATTGTCGAGAGTCCCGACTCGAATGCCGGCAGATTTCCGGCCAAGCCGGGGGTAGTGACTCCACAGCGGAGTGCCGCACTTTGCGCAACGGACGACGATCTGGATGCCACCGCTTCCGGCGACGAACTCATGCTCGCTGAGGTCACCGGACAGGTGCTCCAACCGCTCCGTTTCGATGAAGGCATTCACGGCTGAACCGGTTCCGGTCTGCCGCTGGCAGAGGTGGCAGTGACAGTTGTTGACGTACATCGGCTCATCCTTGAGCCGGTAACGGACCGCCCCGCATCCGCAGCCGCCTTCGAGCGTTTCGCTGGTCATAACCTAAGCCAATGCCTATCTACGCCGAATGACTCAATACATCACTGTCGCTCCGGACGACCATGTCGAGCCGCGCAACGGCGTCATCAAGCTTCACGGACGTGAAGGGTTCGACGGGATGCATGCAGCCGGACGCCTCGCTGCCGAAATTCTCGACGCGCTTGCGCCGCATGTCGTTCCTGGAGTCCTGACCCAGGAGATCGATGACATCGTCTACAGGATGACGGTCGATGCTGGCGCGGTCCCCGCGACGCTCGGCTACCGCGGCTACACCAAGAGCTGCTGTATTTCGATCAACCACGTCGTCTGCCACGGAATTCCGGGTGACCGAGTCCTCAAGGACGGCGATATTGTCAACGTGGACGTCACGCCAATCCTCAACGGCTGGCATGGTGACACGAGCAGAATGTACCTGGTGGGCGATGTTCCCCTGAAGGCAAAACGGCTGGTTGAGGTCACCTTCGAGTGCCTGATGCTCGGGATCGAGCAGGCGAAACCCGGCAATCGCTTGGGTGATATTTCCAATGCGATCCAGACCCACGCGGAACGACACCGCTATGGGGTGGTTCGCGACTTCTGCGGGCATGGAGTGGGGCGGCTGTTCCATGACAGCCCGGAAGTCATTCACGCCGGCCGGCCCGGCACTGGCCCTGAGCTCAAACCGGGAATGTTCTTCACGATCGAGCCGATGATCAACATCGGCCGACCCGACGTAAAGCTACTCGACGATGGCTGGACCGCGGTGACTCGCGATCGGTCGCTTTCGGCGCAGTTCGAACATTCAATCGGGATTACCGAGACCGGCTGCGAGATCTTTACCAGGAGCCCGAAAGGTCTGGACAAACCGCCTTACGCGTGAGCGGCTCGCAATGGCCGGGTGCGCATAAACAGGTAACCGACGACCAGTCCGAACAGGAAGTTGGAAACACTCGTTTCGATCCCGTGATAGAAGCGGATATCCGCCGGCATGTAGGGGTTGTCCGGAAGCAGCGGCGCAATACCGCCGATGATTCCGTAAACCAGCCCAAGAACCAAAGGCGCTCCCCGCAGTCCGGTCCTCAGCAGCGGATATGCGGCGCCGAAGAAGATAAGCGAACGGACAACCTGTAGGCCGGCAACCTCATATATGGGCGGGATCGTCTTGTCGGAGTAGAAATGGGCAATGTACGGGAAAACCAGGTGGCCGGCGGTCCAATAAAGAACCTCATAGGCCGCGACCACAACGACCAATTGAATGAGGGTCGCCCGGTGCGCCGGCTCAGCTTGTGAGCCGGTCTTCCACCGCCCAGCAGCAAGAACGGCCGCCGGTGACAAGATGATGAAGATAACCGCTGCTGGAAAAGCCGCCACCATCGCCTGGCGCAACGAGAGTACCCCGTAGACCACCGCTTCGAGCAGGTTGTTTGCCGAGCCCACCACAAAGCCGAGCAGGAGCAGCATCGTCGCCAGCGGCCAACCGCGCGCGGCCGAAGACCTCGCAACAAGCCACAGCACCGCGAAATTCAACAGAAGGTAGAGACCGATCAGCATTGTTTATCCTACCGACTCACTGTGGTATATCACTAGTACACATCGGCTACTGCTAAAGTCAAACGATCGCAATCATGGCCCGGCTGTCGCGTCTGCAGCCACGAACCCTCAATCACGACGCTGCACCTTCGTGGATTTGTGGAAGTCGGGCTTGCCGTCGTTCGACAGAGCCGCCGCAACCCAGCGTGTCGCTTCGAACTGGGAAAATACCATCATCAATATCAACGTCATCGGGACAGCGAGGAATGCACCGGGTATCCCCCAAAGGAAAGTCCAGAACGACAGCGCTAGGATCGTTGCGATGGGATCGATGTTCTGGGTGTTCGCCTGCATTCGCGGGTAAAACAGGTTGCCGACGATGGTGGCTGCGATCTGGATCACCGCAAAGATGACCACCGCCTGCCAGATCGTCTTGAACTGCAAAAGCGCGAATAATGCCGGCGCGATTGAACCCACGGTCACGCCGATGTTCGGAATGAAAGTCAGTAGGAAGAAGATGACTGTCCAGAACAGGACGTTGTTCAATCCCACGACCAGCATCACGGCGGCCGCCGAGGCAGTAATCATCACACCGGTAACGCCCTGCACCCAGAGGTAGGTTTTCACGTCGGCGCCAATGCGCTCGATGATCCCGCGCATGGCTTTCCGGCCGTCGGAGGAGCCGGCAATCAGGTCCACTTTGCGGCTGATCCGCTTGCGGCCCGCGAGCATGAATCCGAAGTAGATGATGATCAGCAGGACAGCGCCTGCGACTCCCTGCACCGCCGACAGGACTGAACCCGCCAATTGCGGCAGGCTGACGTCGCCGACGATCGAGGTCAGATGCAATGTTTGTCTCAGACCCATCGACCGGCCCAGCCCTTCGACGATTTCCTCGATCCGGCCGAGCAGCGCCGGTCCCTGCTGCACAACCTGAACCGCTCCGCGTGCGAGGACGAACATCCCGCCGGACGCGCAGCCGATCACAAGCAGTCCCGAAACAGTGGAAACTACCCAATTGGGTGCTTTCGGCCACACCTGATTGACGAAGCTCACGACCGCATCGACGAGTACCACGAGGACGAAGGCAATCACCAGCGGAATGAGGATGCTGCTCAGGAAATAGAGCAGGGCGAGAGCCGCGGCGGCTCCGATGATGATCTGGGCGACGGCAATAGGGCGTGTGCTCACGTCTCTCTCCCGAGCGCGTTATTGGTTCCAAGCGCTAAGCTGCTGCTACCTTCAACGCATCCCAGCGCGTAACGAGTTCCTCCGCACGGACCACGTCCGGCGGAAAATCGACCTCGCCCCACTCTTCACCCCTGATGTCGAAGGTCCAGATTTCCTGTTCGGCCGCCATGTGATGGATCACGCGCAGGTACCAGATGGTCGTTCCTTCCGGCGTTCGGATGTCGCGTTCGATCGCTCCCCGGAAGCGTTCGGCGCCCCCCGAACGAAACGCCAGCAGCCCGATCGATTCAGCATTCACCCCCTGGTTCAGGCGCTTCCCGATTGCCTTCAGCCGCCCCGCCTCCTCCACCACTTTCATGTCATCCGAATCGTAGCTGTCCTTGCGGTCGATCGTGACGCTAATGCCGCCGCGACGATTCGCGAGAACTCCTCCCATCAGCCGGTCGGAGACTAGCGTGTCGCCATTCCAGACAAGGGCATCGCCCGAAAGCTCTTCCCGAGCGATGAAGAGAGAGCCAAGGTTGTCTGCGACTTTATAGAAGGGATTGTAGATGGTCCGGACGACCGGACCGCCGGATCGCCGGGCCAGCGTTGCTTCAACAAGATCGTCACGAAAGCCGGTGACAACGACAGCTTCGCCAACACCGTTGGCGGCGAGGGTATCGAGTTGCCGGTCGAGCAGGCTTCGTCCGGCGAATTCGATCAGGCACTTCGGCCGCTCAGCGGTCAAGCCGCCAAGCCGGGACCCCTGTCCTGCAGAAAGAATGATTGCCTTCATCAGCCCGCGCCTGTCGCTCCCGATTGCGGCATCGATACGGCAGCAGTTATGGAGGAACAAATCGGAGGGAAATAGCAGTGAAAAAGATCGAAGCGGTGAT
>Ga0157369_10001011_pt1 | contig 35386 bp, 29 predicted proteins | sample C25metaG_FD_113461 | JGI IMG/M metagenome (GOLD analysis project Ga0157369, IMG submission 113461) | Corn rhizosphere microbial communities from Kellogg Biological Station, Michigan, USA - C2-5 metaG | ecosystem: Host-associated > Plants > Roots > Rhizosphere > Soil | place: USA: Michigan... | reverse complement strand
TCGGCGCCGCCTTCGATTTGGGCCTTGAGTTCGTTGCACTTGTCTCAGTGGAAACGAGGATGTGACGGGCGGTGGCTTTGGCCATGGGAAGTAACTCCTTGAATAAAAAAGGTGAGCCTACCGGATTCAGTCGGTTATTTCCTGGCAAAGTTCCGCCGGATGACTCGAGTGGCTCAGGCGCGGGCCATGGCGCCGCTGCGGGTCAGCCATTCGATAAACAGCGCAAACAGCTCGGCCTGGGAACTGATCACCAGTTTGGTGTACAGGTTCTTGCGGTGCATGCGCACGGTTTCCGGTGAAATACCCAGGGCCTGGGCGGTGGATTTCACCGAATGCCCGCGCAGGATCAAGTGCGCGATTTCCCGCTCACGCACTGTGAGCACGCCGCTGCCGAACCCCATGAACGCCGCTTCTATCTGCTGATGCGCCTGGGTCTGGTTGAAGGCGTCGTCGCTGATTACCTTGGCCAGGCCGCCCGTGGTACCGAAACGCCGCAGCAATTCGCGGACCATGGCCTGGGTGGCCTTCTGCACGGCCAACTGTTGCCCGGTGAACTGGCCGGCGCTCAGGCCCTGGAACATGCACAGCGAAATCTTGCTCTGGGGGCAGAGGTCGACAATGTAGTAGCTCTCTTGGGCACCGCCGCTGCGCAAGTAGTAGGTCTTGTAGTACTCGCTGTTGAAGAAGTCGTCCGGGGCAATCTCGGCCAGGGGGTAGAAACCTTCGGCAAGGCCCTTGTCCACCGCGAGGCAGAAGGGGTCGAGCAAGTAGCCACGGGAAAAGTAGCGGTGGATGATTTCATCCTGGTAGGCCCGGGGAATGCCCTGTTGGTACAGCAGGTGCGGAGGCAGGCCCTGGCGTTCCAGGCTGATCATCATCGATACGATGGGGGTGAGGGTGCAGAGGGCAGTGGCCAGGTGTTCGAGGAACGACGCCTCGTCCACATGAATAAGCGCCTGGCCCAGGGCGTGGTGCCAGGCTTCCAGTTGCTGCAGGGTGGGGGCAGGGCTGGCGGTCGTCATGACGGCCAGTCTACCCGGCTGCCTGCGCCCAGGCCACCACGCCGAGACAGGCTCGGCGCTGGCGGTCATCGGCCCTGGTACTCGCCGCTCTCGCGCAGCTCTGCCGCTGTGTCGAGGATGCATTCGCGCAAGGTTTCCACCACTTCATCGACCTGGGCGTGGGTGATGATCAAGGGCGGTGACATCACGTTCAGATGCCCGATGGGGCGCACCAGCAAACCCTTGGCCTGGGCGCGCAGGTGGATTTTCTCGCCGATGTTGACGGCGTCCGGCAGCAGCGCCTTGGTGCGTTTGTCGGCGACGAACTCGATGCAGGCCATCAAGCGCTGGCAGCGGATATCGCCCACCAGTGGCAGGTCGGCCAGGGTTTTGAGGCGCTGTTCCAGGTACATGCCGACATCCTCGACATGCGCCAGCAGGTGCTCCCGTTCGATGATCTCGATATTTTTAAGCGCCGCCACGCAGCTCACCGGATGGCCGCTGTAAGTAAACCCGTGGGTGAAGCAGCGACCCTTGCCCGGTTCGCCGATGACTTGCCAGATGCGGTCCGAGAAAATACACGCCCCCAGGGGCAGGTAGCCGGAAGTCAGGCCCTTGGCGGTGGTGATGATATCGGGCTGCATGCCAAACACCTCTTCGGAGGCAAAGAACGCACCGAGACGCCCGAACGACGTCACCACTTCATCAGCGACATACAGTACGTCGTGGCGCTGGCAGATTTCCCACATGCGCCGGTGGTAGCCCTTGGGCGGGATGATCACGCCGCCCGACCCCATGATCGGCTCTGCAAAAAACGCCGCCACGTTGTCCGCGCCGAGGGTGAGCACCTTGTCTTCGAACTCGTTCACCAGGAAATCGAGGAAGTCCGCCTCGCTCATCCCCTCTGGCGCCCGGTAGTAGTTGGGGCAGGAGATGTGGTGGAACAAATCGCTCATGAAATCGAATTCCGGCGCGCGGTCGGCGGCCTTGTTGCCGATGGACATCGTCAGGAACGTGCTGCCGTGGTAGGCACTGAAGCGCGAGATGATGTGCTTCTTGGTCGGCTTGCCGCGACTGTTCTGATAGAACTGCACCAGGCGGTAAGCCGTATCGACCGCCGTTGAGCCGCCCGTGGTGAGGAACACGTGATCCAGATCGCCAGGTGCCAGGCTGGCGAGCTTGGCACAGAGTTCGATGGCGGTGACGTTGGCCATGTCGCAGAAGGGGTTGGAGTACGCCAGTTGGCGCACCTGGTTGGCGATCGCCTCGGCCATTTCTTCACGGCCCAGGCCGATATTCGTACACCACATGCCGCCGACAGCGTCCAAGTAGCGGTTACCGTGGGTGTCGTAGATGTAGGCGCCATCGCCCATGGCGATGTTCAACGAACCCTGTTCTCGGTGTTCGTCGAACATATGGAAACCGTGCATGTAGTGGGCTTTGTCGGCAGTGTCCAGCGCGTCGTGGTCGAACTGGGCGAAGAAAGCAGGATTTGGCAGGGTCATGGCATTTACCTTCAATGGCTGGGGGTCACTTGCCGGTCTTGACGGCATTCCAGGTACGGGTGATCAGGCGCACGGCGGCCGGTGGCTGGCTTTTCTGGGTGAACAGCCGCTGCATCGTCACTGGGTCCGGGTAGATCGCGGGGTTGTCGCGGACATCGGCGTTGACCAGCGGTTTGGATGCCAGGTTGCTGTTGGCGTAATGGATGGTGTTGCTGACGCCCGCCATGGTCCGGGGTTGCAGGAGGAATTCGATAAACCTGTGGGCATTGGCGACATGGGGCGCATCGGCCGGAATGTAGAAGTTATCGAACCAGATCAACGAACCCTCCTTGGGGATGAAGTAATCCAGCTTGATCTTGGCCCCGGCCTCCGTCGCGCGAGCCTGGGACGTGGCGTAGTCGCCCGACCAGGTGGTGGCCAGGCACAGGTCGCCATTGGCCAGGCCATTGATGAACCCACTGGAGTCGAATTTGCGAATGTAGGGCCGCACGGCCATCAGCACGTCCTGGGCGGCCTTCAAGTCCTTGGGGGCGACGCTGTTGGGGTCCAGGCCGAGGTAGGTCAGGGCCAGGGGAATCATGTCGGTGGGCGAGTCCATGAAGGTGATGCCGCAATCGGCAAAACGGGAGATCACCTTTGGGTCGAAGATCATCGCCAGGGAGCCGATGGGCGCGTCCGGCATGCGCGCCTTGATCATGTCGACGTTGTAGGTCACGCCATTGCTGCCCCAGGTGTAGGGCGCGGAATAGGTGACGCCGGGGTCGTGGGCCTCCAGGCTTTTGATCATCAGGGGGTCGAGGTTTTGCCAGTCTGGCAACTGCGCCTTATCCAGGGGCTGGAAGACGTTGCCCTTGATCAGCAGCGGCACCAGGGAGGCGTTGAGCAGGGCCAGGTCATAGCCGGAGCGCCCGGACAGCAGTTTGCCCTGTACGGTTTCGTAGGAATCGTAGGTGTCATAGATCACCTTGATCCCCGTGGCCTTCTCGAAGTCGGCCAGGGTGGTGTCGCCGATGTAGTCCGCCCAGTTGTAGATACGCAAGGTATTGCCTGGGTCGTCGGCGGCCTGGCTCAAGGTGGAGCAAGCAAGCGATACGACGCTGAGCAGGGCGATAAGGGCTTTACGCATGGGGACCCACCTTGAGTTGTGCGTGTTGTCAGGCCGAGGGACTGATTGCACTGTCAGGCAGGTGGCGGGCAGGCGCCATACCCCGTTCGGGTAGGGTTCAGGTCAGGACGATATAGTCGTTCTGCTGGATGATCGGTCGGTGCGGGCCCTGCACCAGGTGGACATAGCGACCGTCCACCAGGTCGATGGGCAGGCAGTCGTCGATATCCAGCACGCCATCGGTGTGGGGCTGGGACCAATGGCGCAGCATCTGTTGCTTGCCCTTGCTCATGGCCTCCTGTTTGTTGCGCGCCACCACCAGCAGGTAGTGGTGGGCTTCGCCAAAGCTGTTGGCCTCGTAACCGCCAAGGTTGATGAAGTACAGGTGATGGGCGCCGGCGGCAGGTGCCAGAGGGCTGATGTCGACTTTCCAGCCGTCGACGCCATCCACCGCCATCCACGAATCGATATGCACGCCTTTTGGGCTGCCGAACCAGTCGGCGCGCAGTTGCGGGTAGGCCGCTTCCAACGTGTCCGCCACCGCAAACACCACATCGTGAACTTCAATTTTCGCCCGTGGGTGCTTACCCCCGAGCATGACGACAAACAGCATTGCAGGTTCTTCCTGGCGACTTGGCAGAGGCTAACCATACTTCGATTGAACCCTTTTGTCCGGCCAATGCCACACTGTTAATCCGCGAACTCATCAGGAGGTTGTCATGCGTACCATTGATCTGGCGGGCGTTCCCGTCCCAGTCATCGGCCAGGGAACCTGGCGCATGGGCGAAAACCCCGACCAGCACCGCGCTGAAGTCGCGGCGTTGCAACTGGGCATCGACGAGGGCATGACCCTGATCGATACGGCCGAAATGTACGGTGAGGGCGGTGCCGAAACGGTGGTCGGCGAAGCCATTCGCGGGCGCCGCGACCAAGTGTTCCTGGTGAGCAAGGTCTACCCGCACAACGCCAGCCACAAAGGCGTGCCCCGTGCCTGCGAAGCCAGTCTCCAACGCCTGGGCACGGACTACATCGATCTGTACCTGCTGCACTGGCGCGGCCAGTACCCCTTGGAAGAAACCGTCGAAGCCTTCGAGCGCCTGCGCGAGGCCGGCAAGATCGGACGTTGGGGCGTCTCCAATTTCGATGTCGCCGACCTGCAGGAACTCGCATCCCCGGCCTGCGCCACCAACCAGGTGCTCTACAACATCGAAGAGCGCGGCATCGAGTTCGACCTGCTGCCCTGGTGGCAACAGCACCACTTGCCCTTGATGGCGTACTGCCCAATCGCCCAGGGCGGCGAACTGTTGTCCAGCCCGACCCTCAAGCAGATCGCCCGCCGTCACGAGGTCACACCCGCCCAGGTTTCCCTGGCCTGGGTGCTGCGCCAGGACGGCGTCATCGCGATCCCGAAGGCCGTCACCCCCGAGCATGTGCGACTCAACGCTGCCGCCGCCAAGCTGGTGCTGGATGAGCACGACCTCGACGCCATTGATCGCGTGTTTGGCGCACCCCAGCGCAAGCACCCGCTAGCGATGGTCTAGTCGCCTGTCAGGCGCGGCGCCGTCCTTGGCGCCGCACCTGGGTAGGCCCGGTTTAACCCGCTACCGGGCTGCGCCAGTCATCCGACCCGGAAGTGCCGGACACTTCATGGGTCCACACGATCTTGCGATAAGTGAAGTACACATCCTCCAGGTGGGTGAAATGGGCGTTGTCCGGGTCCTGACAGTTGGGCATGCGTGACTGGATGTCCACGATGGTTGCACCCTCCAGTTCGATGGTGAAGTAGTGCTCCTGGGTGCCGGCTGACGAAGTACGCAGCCATTCCAGCCGGCACTTGACCTCTTCACCGCTGGTCAATGCGCTGAACAGCAAAGGTGAGGACTTATCGAAGACTTTGCTGATCATCAAGGGCTTGTGGACCCTCTGGCCGGTTGGCTGGCCCGATTGTGGGTCGCGCGGAATGATCACCTGGTGGGAGAAGCCCTGGACCAGGATCTGGTCTTCATGGCCTTCCTGGTAAATGTTGCCTACCGAGTCCTGGGTAAACGTGCCTGCCGTGATCAAACCTTGTTTTACACCGGTAACGGAGAGATACGCGGGTGTTGGCATGACGGAGTTCCTTGTCTGATTGATGAGGTAGTTCCAACCGAAACGTTTGTCGGCTGGGTAAGTTGCCTATAACAAGAAACGTGCCTGAAAGTGTTCCGGTCAATGAAATAAGGGGTGTGATGTTGTTGGGAGGGTGATGATTAGTTAGTTGCGGCAACACAACTAGAGTTTATGGGTGAAAGGGTGCGCGTTAGTGCGCATTTATTTGCTCATGTTATTGGTGTTGTAAATAAACGAATTTTCATAGGAGTAGTTGGAGCGGGTGCGCAAAATGCTGCGCACTCGATAAATTAAGGGTCTTGTAGGAAAAAGATTAAGTAACGCTCCATTGCTTGCTGAATGTTTTAGGCATGACTAAGGTTCGTGAGCTTCGCAGGAAAGCCAGCGAAGTTTACAGGGGTAGTTGCCTCTGCTTGTTTCGTTAGTTGCGCAGGATGCCGCATGTCTTATTCAGACAAACTTTATGATCATTACCTTGAACTTGCACGGTCGCCTTGCATGCAAACACGTTTTGCCGGCGAAGACGTGCGGTTTTCGAGTGAGTATGAAGTTCTGGAGTCTGAGCTGGCCAAGGCGCAATCGATGCATGGCAACGGTCAGCCTGACTGGCACAAAGTGCTGGAGACCGGCGAGTGGGTGTTGCGCCAGCAGTCCAAGGACCTGAGGGTGGCGGTGTGGCTCACCTGGGCATTGCACCAGCGTGAGTCCTACCCGGGGTTGCTGGCCGGGCTCGGGTTGCTGCGCTACCTCTGCGACCATCATTGGCCGCAGGTCTATCCCGAAAAACTGCGTACCCGAGGGGCGGCCTTCGGATGGTTGGTCCTGCGCCTTGAACCCCTGTTTACCCAAGGCCTGGCACTCCAGAACCAGCTGCCGTTGTTTCACGCCGTGCATGAGCACTTGGTGCGTCTTGATGAGGTGTGGGCCGAGCACCTGGGAGATGACGCGCCGTTGCTGTTGCCGATTCGCAGGCAATTGGCCCAGCGCCTGGAGCGTGCTGCGCAGGGCGATTCCCCTACGCCAGGGTTGAGCGGCGTCATTGCCCACGTCAAGCAAGCCACCAGCCAACTGCTCCAGCCCGAGGCCGTGGTGGACAGCGAAAAAGACGCCCATCGGTTACTGCGCGCTTTGCAGGAACAGGCCCGTCCATTGTGTGCATGGTGGTTGCGTCAGAACGCCACTGATCTACGCGCATTGCGCCTGAATCGAACATTGATGTGGCTGGCACTCACCCGCTACCCGGACGCCAGCAACGAACGCGTCAGCGCTCTGCGTGGGCCCGCCCCAGACAAGCTCAAGCGGTACCAGGCGCTTTTCACCCAGGGGCATCACGCCGACCTGGTGCTTGAACTCGAGGCCAGCCTGGCGGGTGCGATGTTCTGGTTCGATGGGCTGCACCTGCTCTGGCAATGCCTTGACGCGTTGCAAGCCGAGCAGGCCAAGACCGAACTGGAAGTGACGTTTGCACTGTTGTTGCAACGCCTGCCGGACTTGCCAGCGTTTTGCTTTCACGACGGCGTACCGTTTGCCGACGCCGCCACTCGCGAGTGGATCACGCTGCAGGTGACGCGTCACCTGCAAAACCCTGAGTCGCCCGCGGTGGTTGTGGATGCCGAAACCGAACCCTGGGAGCTCGCCTTGCAGGCTGCCACGCCTCGCCTTCGAAAAGACGGGCTCAAGGCTGCTATTCAAGCTCTCAAGCCCGGCATGCAAGCCGCGCACAGTGATCGCGCACGCTTTTATTGGCGGTTGGCCCAGGCGCGCCTGTGCATCAACGCGGGCAAGCATGAGCTGGCGAAGATCCAGCTCGAACACCTGGACCTCGAACTGCAACGTACCGGCCTGGAGCGTTGGGAGCCGGAGCTGGCGCTTCACGTGATGCAGCTTCTGTACCGCTGCTGCGACCTCCTGCCGCAAGACCACGCCGTGCGCGAGCGCAAGGAAGACACCCATCGCAGGCTGTGCCTCTTCGATCTGGAAGCGGTACTTGAATAGGCTTTCGAGCCACTTGAAAAAGGAAAGACACCATGGCCAAAGAAGGTTCGGTAGCCCCCAAGGAACGCATCAACATCACCTTCAAACCCGCCACCGGCGGGGCGCAGGAAGACGTTGAGCTGCCGTTGAAACTGTTGGTGCTGGGGGATTTCACCCAGCGTGAGGATGCCCGCAAGCTTGAAGACCGCAAGCCCATCGCGATCGACAAGAACACCCTCGATGACGTGCTGGCCAAGCAGGCATTGAGCCTGACGCTGAACGTGCCCAACCGTCTGCAGGAAGAGGCAGACGTTGAGGAACTGGCGATTCAGCTTCGCATTAATTCCATGAAGGATTTCAATCCGGCGAACCTGGTTGAGCAGGTTCCCGAGTTGCACAAGCTGATGGCCCTGCGCGAAGCACTGATGGCGCTCAAAGGGCCCTTGGGCAACACGCCGAGCTTTCGCAAGGCAATCGAACAGGCCCTGGCAGATGACGATTCCCGCGCCAGGGTCCTGGCGGAGCTGGGGCTGGACACTCCTGTCGCCTGACATTCTTCAGTAAAAGGACACTGACCGCATGACCACACAACAACACTCGCTGCCGGCACAAACCGCTGAACACCACAGCATTCTCGACACTATCGTTGCCCAGACCCTGCTGAACGTGGACGACGAGGCGTATGGCATTGCCAAGAGAGGCGTCTCGGCATTTATCGAAGAATTGATCAAACCGCAGAATCAGGGCGAGCCGGTCAAAAAGCGCCTGGTCGACCGGATGATTGCCGAGATCGATGCGAAACTGAGCCTGCAGATGGACGAGATCCTGCACCACCCGGACTTCCAGGCCCTGGAAGCGTCCTGGAAGGGGCTGCAGTTGTTGGTTGACCGCACCAACTTCCGCGAAAACATCAAGATTGAGCTGCTGAACGTCTCGCGCCAAGACTTGCTGGACGACTTCGAAGACTCACCGGAAGTGACCCAGTCCGGGTTGTACAAACACATCTACAGCGCTGAATACGGCCAGTTTGGTGGCCAGCCCGTCGGCGCGGTCATCGCCAATTACTTCCTGTCCCCCAGTGCGCCTGACGTGAAGCTGATGCAGTACGCGTCCAGCGTGGCCTGCATGGCACATGCGCCGTTTATTGCCGCTGCGGGGCCGGCGTTCTTCGGGTTGGAAAGCTTCACCGGCCTGCCGGACCTCAAGGATCTGAAGGACCATTTCGAAGGCCCGCAATTTGCCAAGTGGCAAAGTTTTCGCCAGAGCGAAGACGCACGCTACATCGGGCTGACGGTGCCGCGTTTCTTGCTTCGTACGCCCTATGATCCCCTTGAATGTCCGGTGAAGACCTTCGCCTACCAGGAAAACGTGGTCAACAGCCACGAGCACTACCTGTGGGGCAATACGGCCTATGCGTTTGCCACGCGCTTGACCGACAGTTTCGCGCGGTTCCGCTGGTGCCCGAATATCATCGGCCCGCAAAGCGGTGGGGCGGTGGAAGACTTGCCGTTGCATCACTTCCAGAGCATGGGGGAGATCGAAACCAAGATCCCGACCGAAGTACTGGTTTCTGACCGCCGTGAGTACGAGCTGGCGCAAGAGGGCTTCATCGCCTTGACGATGCGCAAGGGCAGTGACAATGCGGCGTTCTTCTCGGCCAGCTCGGTACAAAAACCGAAATATTTCGGTATCAGTCCCGAAGGTAAGGAAGCCGAGCTGAATTATCGCCTGGGTACGCAGTTGCCCTACATGATGGTGGTCAATCGCCTGGCCCACTACCTCAAGGTGCTTCAGCGTGAACAACTGGGTTCGTGGAAGGAGCGCACCGATCTGGAGTTGGAGCTCAATAAATGGATTCGCCAGTACGTCGCCGACCAGGAAAACCCCAGTGCCGAAGTCCGTGGGCGACGGCCCCTGCGCGCAGCCCGCATTGTGGTCAGTGACGTCGAAGGCGAGCCCGGCTGGTACCGCGTCAACCTGAGCGTGCGACCGCATTTCAAATACATGGGGGCTGACTTCACGCTGTCCCTGGTTGGCAAGCTCGATAAAGAATGAGCAGAGCCCAGGGAATGACCTACCACCGAAGCCTTTTCGAGCGACTCGAACGCCCGGCAGCCAACCCCGACTCTGGCGTGACCTCTGTCGCCATCCATCTGGGGAAAATGCTTAGCATCCGTGCGGGCAGTGCGCAGACATTGCCGGACTACGGCTTGCCCGACCTCAATGACATGAACCAGAGCCTGCATGAATCGTTGAGTCAGTCGCGCCTGTTGATCGAGCGATTTATCCGGGCTTACGAGCCGCGTTTGAAGGACGTGCGGGTCAGGTCATTGCCCCGGGATCATGACCCTTTGGCCCTGGCGTTCGCTATTGAGGCGACGCTGGTGGTCAAGGGGGCCCGGCAGCCCGTGGTGTTCACCGCGCGCCTGAGTGACGGCGGCCGGGTCGAGGTATTGCCGGATGTCGTTTAACCGTTATTACCAAAGCGAGCTGAGTGCCTTGCGGCAGCTCGGGCGACGGTTCAGCGAACGCAACCCGGCGCTCGCGCCCTTTCTTGCCGAGTCTGGCCAGGACCCGGATGTCGAGCGTTTGCTGGAGGGCTTTGCGTTTCTCACCGGTCGCTTGCGCCAGAAGCTGGATGACGAGCTTCCAGAGCTGACGCATTCGTTGATGCATTTGCTCTGGCCCAACTACATGCGCCCGGTCCCTGCGTTCAGCATCCTGCAATTTGATCCACTCAAACACTCAGGCCCAGGTGTGTGGGTCGCGCGGGACACAACGGTTGAAAGCACCTCGGTCAATGAAGAACGCTGTCGCTTTCGTACCTGCTACGACACGCAGGTCCTGCCACTGCAACTGAATGCGCTGGAGCACATTGCCCAGGGCGAGCGGGCGGTATTGAGCCTGCGCCTGGGCATGAGCGCCGAAGGTAATTTCAGCGAGTGGACCTTTGATCAGCTGCGCCTGCATCTGGCGGGAGATCGCTATATCAGCCAGGCGCTGTACCTGAGCCTGTTGCGTCAACTTGAAGGCATCGAGGTGCTGCCTTTTGGTGACGATGGTCTGCCAGTGACTGGGGCGGACGGGCAGGTGCTGTCATTCCGGCTGGGTGCCGATCAGGTGCAGCCGGTGGGGTTCAGTGAGGAGCAAGCCTTGATCCCGTATCCGCAGAATACCTTTCGCGGGTATCGACACCTGCAGGAGTACTTCGCCTTTCCCGACAAATACCTGTTTGTCGACGTGGGGGGGTTGGATGTACTGCATCGGTTGCCTGGCGAGTTGCTCAAGCAGGTGAGGGGGGTGGTGTTGCGTTTTGAATTGCGCTGCCCGTGGCGTGAGTCCCAGAAGCCTACCCTGGAAAACGTGAAGCTGTACTGCACACCCATCGTCAACCTGTTCAAGCATGACGCAGTGCCGATTCGCCTGGATGGCAAGCAGGATGAGTACCTGCTGATTCCTGGCGAATACTCACGGGAGAATGCGTGTGTCTTTTCTGTAGACCGCGTCACCGGTTGGCAGCCTGGAGGGCTTGGGTACCAGGCCTACGTCCCGTTCGAGTCCTTCGAGCATCACGGCGATACCCACCCGTCTGGAGGGGCTCCAAGCTACAGCATTCGCCAACGGCCTTCGGCACAGCATGCCGGACTCGATACCTGGCTCGGGTTCGGCAGCGGGCCGGTGCTGGACCAGCAAACACTGTCGATCGAAATGACGTGCACCAATCACAACCTGCCGAGCCTGCTGCAGGTAGGCGACATCAACCAGCCTGGCGAACAGATGCCCGAGGGTTTGTCGTTCCGCAATATCTGCGCACCGACTGCCAGCTTCTCCGCACCCCTGGACCAGGACTTTCTATGGCGACTGATCAGCAACATGTCGCTCAACTACCTGTCATTGAGTGACATCAATGCCTTGCGGGTGGTCCTCGAAACCTACGACGTGCCGCGCTACCACGATCGGCAAGCCCAAAAGGTCAGCGCAAGGCGGTTGGGCGCGATGCGATCGGTCAGTCACGCAGCTGTTGATCGGCTGCACCGTGGCGTGCCGTTTCGCGGCGTGCGCATCGACTTGGTCATCGATCCACAGGGCTTTCTGGGGCAGGGCGAAGTGTTTTTGTTTGCGTCGGTGCTCAACGAATTCTTTGCGCTTTACGCCAGCCTCAACGCCTTTCACGAACTCAGAGTCACCAGCACACAAGGAGACGTGTACCTATGGCCACCACGGATGGGGCTGCAACCCCTGCTTTGACGCAACTGTGCCGAAGCATTCGCGAATACACGCTGTTCCAGGCGGTTTTACAGGTTATCCAGCGCCTGCGTGATACCCATCCGCTGCTGGATGACGACGCGCTGTACGACCTGTTGGAGTTTCAAGCCAACCCGGGCCTGGGTTTTCCGGGACACGATATTGATCGAGTGGAGTTTTTCATTGAGCACGATCAATTGCGTGGGCGTTTGCGCCTGAACGTGTTGGGCCTATGTGGCGCGGGGTCGCCCTTGCCGGCGTTTTATGCCGAGCAGGCCTGTGCCGACGGAGCGCCAGGCCGGGCGACCCGCGACTTCCTTGACATGTTTCACCACCGTCTGCAACGGCTGATGCTGCCGATCTGGCGCAAGTATCGCTATCGGACGTGTTTCCAGGCAGACGCCAGGGATGCTTTTTCCGAGCAGATGTTTGCATTGGTCGGGTTGAGAGGGCAGCACATTCGCAGTGCTGCGCCATTGAACTGCACACGGCTGCTGCCCTACCTGGGGCTGCTCAGCCTGCGCGCGCATTCGGCCGCCTTGATCGAGACGGTGCTGCGTTACTACTTCAAACACAACCGCTTGTTCATCGAGCAGTGGGTCCAGCGCAGGGTTGTCATCGCTGCGTCACAGCGAAATCGCCTCGGTGCTGCGAACAGCATGCTTGGCCACGACCAAGTGCTGGGGAGCCGGGTCGCGGATCGAAGCGGCAAGTTCAGGGTGCATCTGCAAGGCCTGGGCTGGCAGCAGTTCCATGGGTTTCTGCCTACCGGTGCTGACTACCCGCTGATGTGCTCATTGGTGCGGCTGACAGTGCGTGACCCCTTGGAATATGACCTGCGGCTCGTACTGGCCAAGGCTGAAATCAGGCCGCTGCACTTGGGTGAAAACAACGTATGCCGTCTCGGCTGGACCAGTTGGCTGGCGCATGAATGCGCCGACGGTGTGGTCATTGTGCCGAGCACCGCTCACTAGGGATGAATCATTATGATGAATGTGGACCTGCAACAACTTATCCAGACATTGACCCTCCCGACCCGTCGAGACCTGGAGCGCGCAGCCGAACGGTGCGTCACGCGCGGCGGCAGGGAAGTGCTTGTAGAGGACCTGTTGCTGACCCTGCTGGAACAGCACGACGGCCTGTTGATGCGTGCCTTGGGGGATGCAGGCATCGAAGCCGGCGACTTGCACGCAGCGCTGCAACCTAAAGGCGAGGCGAGCGCGTCGCGCAATCCTGTGTTTGCCCCGGCGCTCGTGCAATGGTTGCAACAGGCCTTGATGGTTGCCCATCTGGAGCTGCGGCAAACTGACGTCGATCACGGAGCGTTGCTGCTGGCGCTGTTGCGTCACCCGCTGCAACACGCAGGCAGCGCTTATCAGCGGGTGTTAAACCGTTTGGATGCGACGCGTGTGCTCGGGTTTGCATTGAGCCAGGCGCCCCAAACGGCGCCTGCGCCGAGCAGTGAGTCCTTGCTGGGGCGCTTCACCCATGACCTGACACGCCAGGCTCGTGAAGGTCACATCGACCCGGTGTTGTGCCGTGACGCCGAGATCGGTCAGTTGATTGACATACTCATGCGTCGGCGCAAGAACAATCCGATCCTTGTCGGTGAAGCCGGTGTGGGCAAGACGGCCGTTGTCGAAGGCCTCGCGCTGCGTGTCGCCGCCGCACAGGTGCCGGGCGCGCTCAAGGACGTGCGGGTGTTGACCCTGGACATGGGGCTGCTCCAGGCCGGGGCGAGTATCAAGGGCGAGTTCGAGCGGCGCCTCAAAGGTGTGATCGACGAGGTCAACGCCTCGGCAAAACCTGTGATCCTGTTCATTGACGAGGCGCACACGCTGGTGGGGGCGGGCGCCCAGGCCGGTGCGTCCGATGCGGCCAATCTGCTCAAGCCGGCCCTGGCCCGTGGTGAGCTGCGCACCATCGCTGCGACCACCTGGACGGAATACAAGAAATACGTCGAGAAAGATCCGGCGTTGGCGCGGCGTTTTCAACCTGTGCGGGTTGGGGAGCCGAGTGTCGACCAGGCGATTTCAATCCTGCGCGGGTTGGTCCCGGTGTATGAGCGCAGCCACGGTGTTTACGTACGCGACGATGCTGTCGTCGCAGCGGCGCAGATGAGTGCCCGCTACCTGGCCGGGCGGCAGTTACCCGACAAAGCGGTGGATGTGCTCGACACCGCCTGCGCTCGTTTGCGTACCCGTCGGGAGACGCCGCCCGAAGCACTGCAGCACCTGAACGCGGAGCTGGCCGAAGGCGCGCGGCAACAGCAGGCATTGACTCGCGACCGGGATGCCGGGCTCTGTGTGGATGAACAGGTCTTGCACGCGTTAAGCCTGCGCATGAACGCTGCGGACGATGAGCGTCAACACCTGGAGCAAGGCTGGCGGGAACAGCAGGCATTGGCGCCGCAGGTGTGCCCGCGCCTGGTGGCCCAGGTTATCAGTGCCTGGACCGGTATCCCGGTTGAGCAACTGGCATTCGAGCACAGTGCACGGGTGCTGGGCTTTGCCGATGCGTTGCGTTCGCGCATTCGTGGCCAGGAGCAAGCGATACAGGCCTTGGACCGCAACCAGCGGGCCGTCGCTGCGGGGCTCAATAAGGCCGACGCACCGGTGGGTGTCTTCCTGCTGGCAGGTCCGAGTGGGGTGGGCAAGACCGAGACGGCGCTGGCGCTTGGCGACTTGCTGTACGGCGGTGAGCGTTTTGTCACCACGCTCAACATGTCCGAATTCCAGGAAAAACATTCGCTGTCGCGGTTGATTGGCGCGCCACCCGGTTATGTCGGTTTCGGCGAGGGCGGCAGGCTGACGGAGGCCGTACGCCAACGCCCGTATTCGGTGGTGCTGCTCGATGAGGTCGAGAAGGCCGATCCGGAAGTGTTGAACCTGTTCTATCAGATTTTCGACAAGGGCCTGGCCAATGACGGGGAGGGCCGGGAGATCGACTTTCGCAACACCCTGATCCTGATGACATCCAACCTGGGCAGTGAGTGCATCGGCCAATTATGCGCAGACGGCCAGCGGCCAGATGTGCAGGTACTGCAAGAGGCGATTCGCCCGCTGCTGCGCGACCACTTCAAGCCTGCGTTGCTGGCTCGGATGCACGTGGTGCCGTATTACCCGATCTCGGACGAAATCCTGCATGACCTGGCAAGGCTCAAGCTCGAAAGCCTGGAACAACGTTTGCACCTGCGCAAGCTTGCCTTCAGCTATACGCCGGAGCTGGTCGCACACATGGCCGAGAGGTGCACCCACGCTGACAGCGGTTCCCGTTACATTGACCAATGGATTGAGCGCCATCTGTTGCCGCAGGTGGTGAACCGATTGCTGGAAGCCATGGCCCAGGGCGAAACGCTGTCACGGGTGCATGCTCGCGTGGACAGTGAGGGCTATCCCCTTTGTGAGTTCAGCCAATGAGGGATACCGCGTTTACCCCGATCGCCCAGCCCCAGGCCAACGCCGACCAGCTGCTCGCCTGGTTCATTCGCCTGGGCATCGACGGCGAAGAAACCACGTTGCCCGGCCTGTGTGTCGCGGCGGCGGCGCAACTGAGCCAGTGTGAACTCAGCCAGTTGTACGGGCGCAATGAGTCCACCGGCCAGCTTGCACTGATTGCCCAGCATTTGCCCGGTGCGCAGCCCGCCGTCGATCCCGCCTGCACCCAGGATTTTCAGCATGAACAAGTGTTGAACCATGTGCTCAGCCACCGCGCCGCCTTCAGCCTGGAAGATCTCAGCGGTGGCGTATACGAATGCGGCTTCCTGCCTGCGCTGGCGTCACCTTGGCGAGCGTTGTTATGCGTCCCGTTGTTCAATCGAGACAAGGCCATCATCGGCGTGTTGCTGTGTGCCAGCCAGCGTCCGCAACATTTGCAGGAGTGCAGCGACGCCTTGAGCCAACTGGGCAGCTTTGCCCTGATTCAATTGGCGTTGCAGCGTCGCACGTGTTCCGAAGGCCGTTTGACTCAAACGTGTGACAGTACGCCACCACCCCGTGCGGCGCTGGGTTTGATCGGCAGCAGCACCGCCATGGATGAAACGTATCGGCTGATCGGCAAGGTTCTGCATGCGCCCTATACCGTGTTGTTGCGCGGCGAAACCGGCACCGGCAAGGAGGTGGTGGCGCGCGCGATCCACGCTGCCGGCCCGCGCAGCCGCAAGGCATTCGTGGTGCAAAACTGCGCGGCGTTTCCCGAAGGGCTGCTGGAGAGTGAGCTGTTCGGTTATCGCAAGGGCGCATTCACAGGGGCGGAGCGCAACCACACCGGGCTGTTCGACACGGCTCACGGCGGCACGCTGCTGCTGGACGAAATCGGTGATATGCCGCTGTCACTGCAGGCCAAGTTATTGCGGGTCCTGCAAGAAGGCGAAGTTCGCCCATTGGGCGCGACTACGGCGCATAAGGTCGATGTGCGCATCATCGCCGCGACTCACCGAGACCTCGCCGCGATGGTCGCCCAAGGCAGTTTTCGCGAAGACCTTTACTACCGGCTGGCGCAATTTCCCATCGAGCTGCCGCCCTTGCGTGAACGCGAAGGCGATGTGTTGCTGTTGGCCCGTGAATTCGCGCAACAGGCTTCTACTGCGCTTGGGCGTGAGCCGGTGATGTGGTCCAACGCTGCCCTTGATCAGCTCTCGAGCCATGCGTTCCCCGGCAATGTCCGTGAACTCAAATGCCTGGTTGAGCGCGCGGTGCTGCTCTGTGACGACGGTGTGATCCTGCCGGCGCATTTGCCCTTGTCTGCGCCCCCTGCCAATGCACCCGTCGATGCGACGTTGCGCCAACGCCTGGAGCGGGTCGAGCGGGTATTCCTGATCGATTGCCTGCACAAGAACCGTGGCAATCGTACCCGTACGGCTCGTGAACTGGGCGTCGCACGGCGCACGCTGCTCTACCGTCTGGCGCGTTTGAAGATCCCGGTTGGAGATGCCCGTGAGGAGTGCTGAGTGGGAAACGTATGGGCGGCTTAATTTCATGGGAGAAACCTGATGCCTTTTCATCGGTGGCAAGCCGTTGTGCTTGTGTTGTGTTTGTTGAGTGGCTGCAACGCCAATTATGTCTTTGATGATGCCGACTACCGTCCGTTGGGTGACCCCGAGGCGATGCGTCGTGGCCAGTGAGCAGGGGAGCACAGCCATGCAATTAGTATTCGAAGTCTGTAGGACCACCAGCGACTTGCCGCCGGCTCGCAAGACGTTTGACGGCGTCGGCGGCGTAATCGGTCGTGGGGCGGGGTGCGACTGGATTATCCCTGACGCCAATCGCCTGATTTCCAGTCACCACGGCCTGGTCAGCTTTCGAGAGGGCCAGTACTTCCTGACGGATATCAGCAGCAACGGCATCGGCGTGTCAGGCAGCATGGAGCGGCTGTGCAAGGGGCAGGCACGGTTGATCAGTGCGGGGGATGTGTACCAATTGGGAACCCTGGAAATTCGTGCCCGCCTGCTGGAGCCTGCCCGGCAGTCCTTGGCCAGGGATGACGTGATTCCAGACGATGCATTTCTGGGACTTGACCCTGTTCATGAGTTGGATCGCGAGCAGTTTCGTGGCGATGCGTCAGCGTTGCCGGACACCTTGGACGCCTCCGCACAGGCGATACCACCCTCGCTGTGCCAGGGGCCCGTGGACCGCGACCACTTGGTATTGCCAAGGTGGACCGAGCCGGACGAACAAGTGACTGCGCCTCTCCCGGCAATGGCTGCACCTGCCAGCCCGGACGCATTCTGGTCGCAGTTCGCGCAGGCATTGGGCATCCAGGTCGAGACCCTCGATACATCGGGGCGCGAAGCCCTGGCGATCAAGGTCGCGGGACTGTTCAGGCAAACCCTCGAAGGGTTACAGCAAAGCCTTCGCACCCGTGATGAGCTGAACAGTGAGATCCAGGGCGCGTTGGTGGTCCCGGTGCGTCATACCCGCAACCCGTTGAACGACTGTGCCGACACCCAGGCTGTCGTGTCGTCGCTGTTGGGGACTGGCGAGCCGGGCCAACTGTCGGCCGAGCAGGCCGTTGCCCAGGTGTGTCGAGACCTGCAGGTTCATCAACTGGCCCTGATCGTCGCCTGTCGAGCCACCGTAAGGAGCGCGTTGGCGGCTTTTGCGCCAGGGCATCTGTTGCTGTGTTTCGAGCGCGAAGGCAAGCCCTCGCGGTTCCACACCGATGGCGTGCACTGGCGAGCCTATCAACGCCACTATCGACGGCTGGCTGAAGACACGTCCCTGGGCGAGCAGTTATTACGCACTGAGTTTTCCAAGGCCTACGAGGAGCAGGTGCGCCTGGTCTCCACGCTGCATTCCGGGTACCCAGGATGATGTTCATGTATCGAGTCACTGCCAGCTCAATGTTGCTGGTGCTTGGCCTGTTGGCTGGGTGCAGCACGCTTTCGCCTTTGTCGAGCCTTACCAAACTGGACCTGACGTTGTCGTCCAGCGACGACGTCAACCCCGACCTTCATGGTCGTCCATCGCCAGTGGTGGTGCACCTGCTTGAGTTGCGCCACCCCGTGGCCTTTGAACACGCCGACTTCTTCAGCCTCTATGGCCGGGCCGAGCAGACACTGCCCAAGGATTGGGTCGCCAGCGAGGAACTGGAGCTGCGTCCGGGTCAGCAGACGGCGCTCAAGCTCAGTGTCGGGCCACACAGCCGGTATGTCGGCGTGCTCGCAGCTTATCGCGACTTGCCCCACGTGCAATGGCGGCTGGTGGTGCCCGTGGTCCCTGGGCAACGTGCCCGGGCCGAAATCGTGCTGGACCAACAGGGTATGCGGATAGCACCCCGTCATACCGACAGGACGGAGGACTGAGATGCAAACCCATAACGTTATCTGGCAAGAAGGCATGCTGCTCAGGCCCCAACATTTGCAGCACAGCGATCGCTACTACCATCGGCAACTCAACCGCACGCGCCTGCTGAACAGCGATGCCTGGGGTTTCCTGACCCTGGAAGTGGACGTGCAATACCTCAACCTGGGCAAGGTGGTTGTCACCCAGGCCAGCGGTGTATTACCCGATGGCAGCCTGTTCGAACTCAGCGGTGCGATGGAGCCCCTGGTGCTACAGGTTCCTGCCAACGCAGGCAGGCAAGCGGTCTACCTGGCGTTGCCGCTGGCGACTGACAATCAGGTGCACGTGCGCAGGCAGGAGCAAAGCGATGTCCTGGCGCGTTACGTCGCTTATGAAACCGAGATAGGGGACACCAATGCCGGTGTCGATTCCCTTTGCCAGGTCCACTGTGCACGCCCGGATTTGCGCCTGGTGTTGGGGGAGCAGCCCAGTGATCCGTCCTACGTGAAACTGCAGGTCGCCCAGGTGTTGGCTTCGACCCAAGAAGGTGGGGTGCGGCTGGAGGCGGATTTCGTGCCGACGTTTCTCTATCTGCAAGGCGCCGGCTATGTGTCGTCATGCGTCAAGGAAGTGATCAGCCTGCTGGCCAACCGTGGCGAGGCGATTGCCGCCCGCATCCAGGGCAGTGGTGCCTCTGCCGGGGCACAGGTCGGTGATTTTCTGATGCTGCAATTGATCAATCGTGCGGAGTTGATTTTGCGTCACTACCTGAGCCAGGCGCAGGTCCGTCCGGAGCAGGTGTTTCGGGAGTTGCTGTCGATTCTTGGCGAGCTGTCAACGTTCGCCAGCGACAACAAGCGCGCGCAATGCTCGGTGCACTACCAGCACGGTGATCAAGGCGCGAGCTTCCGTGGGCTGATGGAGGGGCTTCGCACCTTGCTTTCATGGGTGTTGGAACAACATGCCATTGAACTGACGCTGCAACCGCGCCAGTACGGGGTATTGGTCTGCCCGGTGAACGATCTCAAGCTACTCGGCTCGGCCACGTTCATTCTGGCGGCCACTGCCCAGTGCGATACAGAGGAGCTGCGCCATCGCCTGCCATCACACCTCAAGATCGGCCCCGTTGAGCGCATCCGCGAGCTGGTGAACCTGCACCTCGCCGGCATCAAGGTCAAGCCGCTGCCGGTAGCGCCGAGGCAGATTCCGTTCCATGCGGGCAAGACCTATTTCATGCTCGAACTCAGTCCCCGCGACATCGCGCAACTGGAGCAGTCGGGTGGTTTCGCCTTTCACGCCAGCGGCGAGTTTGCCGAGCTGCAACTCAACTTCTGGGCTATCAGGAACTGAATGCCATGACGATGGACAGTGAATACCCGCAGGACGAAAAAACCGTGCTGCTCGACCGAGAGGGGCTAGGCCCGGCGCATGGGGCCGTCACGGACTTCCCATCGCCGCCACGTTTCGAGCAAATGGAAGACCGCATGATCTATAGCGCCCACTTGCAGGGCGCGCAGCGCTTCAGCGTGGGCTCCAATATCCTCCTGGCAGCGGCCTGGGAACTCTTGTTGCAGCTCGTGCAACTGAAAACCGGCCCTGCTCGGGAAAGCCTGTTGTCGCTCAATGACCAGCTTTCATCCGAGGTCAATGCGTTTGAGGCACGAGCCCTGCACCAGGGCGCTGAAAATAGTCAGGTGATGTCGGCGCGCTATGTGCTCTGCACTGTGATTGATGAGGCGGTGGTCACCACGTCCTGGGGCAGTCGCAGCGACTGGTCGAAGACGAGCTTGTTGAGCCGCTTTCACAACGAAACCTTCGGCGGTGAAAAGTTCTTCCAGTTGCTGGAGCGCTTGTCCCGCGATCCTTTCAAGCATGTGGCCATGCTGGAGCTTATGTACGTGTGCCTGTCGCTGGGGTTCGAGGGCAAATACCGGGTCATGGAGCGGGGCAGGGTGCAGCTTGAGAGTATGCAGGATGCGGTGTATCGCCAGATCCGGCATGTGCGCGGTGAGCGACTGCCTGTTTCGCTTTCGCCCGCGTCGATGAAGGTAACTCGATCGCGCGTCCGCTTTATTTCTTTCACCTGGGTTGCCCTCGGTGTGCTGGCCTGCTTACTCGTGATGTATTCAGGCTTTGCCTGGGTTTTGGGGCAGGAGCGCATGACGGCGCTGCAACCTTTTCAATCGTCGGTGTCAGGCGCGTCCCAGACGCCCTTGTAACGCAGGGAGCAATGAATGAACGCATTCTTCAAGGGCGTGGGCACGGTGCTGCGCAAGAGTTGGGCCTGGAGCCTGTTACTGGTGTTTTCCTGTGCGCTGCTGGTGTGGTTTTTCGGGCCTTTGCTGGCGGTGGATGACTACCGTTTCTGGCAAAGTTCCACTGCCCGTTTGCTGACCATCAGCGCGATGCTGTTGTTCTGGGGATTGGCGATGGTTGTTGTAGGCGCACGCCGCGCTGTTCGCCTCGATCAGCCTGAACACCAGGACCGTCATCGACGACAGGCATTGATCAGCAACGAAATTGGGCACATACGCGGGTGCTTTAAAGAGGCCCTGCACACCCTGAAAACTTCACGCTGCTATGGTGAACGCAGCGAACGCTCACGCAACGAGCTGCCCTGGTATCTGTTGATCGGCGAGCAGGGGAGCGGCAAAACGGCGTTGCTGTCCGCCAATGGGTTGCAGTCACCCCTTGACCGGACCGAAGCGGCGCGTCCAGGCACGAGCGCCTACTGTGACTGGTATTTCGCGGATGAGGCGGTAGTGGTCGAATTGGCTGGCCGCTACTTGGACCAGCCGGACCCTTCGGTAGACGGGTCAGGTTGGTCGGCCTTGCTGGGCCTGCTCAAATCGTGGCGCCGATCTCGGCCGCTCAATGGCGTGGTGGTGACGCTGTCAGTTGATACGCTATTGCGCAGCCATGAACACGACCTGCAACTGCAGGCGCGTAACGTGCACACCCGCTTGCAGGATATTCAGCAGGTATTGCATGTGGATGTGCCGGTTTACCTGGCATTGACCCAGGCTGATCGGTTGCCTGGGTTTGCCGAGTTCTTCGATGCGCAACAGGGCGACAGCGCCGACGATGTGTTGGGTGGTTGCTTGGCAGCCGGTACGACCGGCATTGACGTCGCCGAAGTGCGTGAAGCATTCGACGCGTTGCTGCAGCGCCTGGGCGCCGAGCTGATCCCGCGTTTGCATCAGGAGCGAAACCTTGAGCGACGGGGCCAGATGCTGGAGTTCCCCCGGCAGGTTGCACGCCTCGGCGATGGCTTGGGCCTGTTTATCGAGACTGCGTTTTCCGCCCATCGTTATCAGCGTATCAATGGCCTGCGAGGGTTCTACCTGACCAGCGCAAAGTCAAGCGATGGACGTGCTCACTTTGTCCAGGGCCTGTTCAATCGCGTGATTTTTGCCGAGGCTGATCTGGCCGGGCTGCATTCCCCGGAGCGGCAGCGTATACGTCGACGTCACGGGGCATTGGCGCTGGCTGCATCAATCCTTATCGGCGCAGTGGCAGCGTTATGGATGCACAGCTATTCGTTCAACCATCAGCGGTTGGTACAGCTGCTGGCATTGACCAGCCCCACGCCTTCAACCCCGCTCGGCCTGGACGATAGCCCGGCATTGTTGGCGTTGCTGGACAGTCGGCTGACCGCGACACGCGTATTTCCACCGCAGGCAGCGGCACGATGGGTCGATCGGGCCGGTTTATATCAAGGCGACGTCAGTCGTCCGCTGTTGGACGGCGCCTATGAAGAGTCCCTGCGTCAGCAACTGCTGCCCTTTGTCACCTCCCTGCTCGAAACGCAGGTGCAAGCGAGCCTGGGTGACCGAGAGCGCTTGTTGGATAGCCTGCGCGCCTACCTGATGCTCAACCTGCGCGATCGACGTGATACGGCTTGGCTGGCGGAATATGTGGCCGGGCAATGGCCTGCGGGGAATGCAGGGGATACATCGGCACATAAGCGACTGAGCGAACACCTCATGCGGCTCCTTGAACAACCCTTTGAAGTGGCGTTGAACGATGAGTCGGTAGCCCAGGCTCGCCAGGCGTTACGCGGCGAATCACTGGCCGAGGTGGTCTACCGTGCACTGCGTGATCAAGCGCGGAATCTGGAGCCTCACCACTTGGCTGCAGGTCCGGCGTTCTCCAGGGGCGAGTCAGCCGTTCCGGGGTTCTATACCAAAAAGTACGTTGAGTATTTCGAGCGGCAGGGCCCTCAGTTGGTCAATGCCATTGCCCAGGATAATTGGGTGCTTGGTGAGGCGACTGATCTCAGCGTAATGGCGTTGCGTAAGTTGATGCTGGAGCTGGAGCAGCGCTATTTCAGTGAATACGCCGATGCCTGGAGTGAAGCGCTTGGTCGACTCCGACTGGTAGAAAGTGACAGCCTGAGACAAAGTGCGCAGCAGTTGGCAAGCCTTGCATCCAGCCAGTCGGGGGTGCTGCAGGTGTTGCAGCAGGTGCGCGAAAACACCCGTCTGGTGCCGGCATCGCAGCGGTTTGAGGCGGTTAGCCAGCACGCGGGTGCGCTGGGCACGGCAGCCACAGGCGTGCTGAACAGCGTGGTGCCGGCGGATACCGCCCGACGTGCATTGCAGCGCCGCTTCGAGCCATTGCACCAATTGCTCGATGACGAGCAAAACCCCGCTGGCGAGTGGATGCAGGCATTGCGCCTGCTGGACGAACTGCAGCTGCAATTGTCGACACTGAGCCGGGAGAGTTCGCCGGAGCAGGCAGCGTACAAGCTGGCCAGGCAACGCATGGAGGGGCAGCAACCGCTCTTGGGCAACCTGCGGGATACGGCCATGCGCTTGCCTGCGCCGCTCAAGGGCTGGTTCGAAGGGGTTGCCGAGCAGAGTTGGCGCCACCTGCTGGATGACGCCTATGTGTATATCAATCAGCGTTATCAAAGTGAGGTCCATGGCTTTTACGCGAAGGCGATTCGGCAACGCTACCCGTTCAATGCCCATGCTGGCGGCGACGTCGCCCTGGATGATTTCCAGGCCTTCTTCAAACCGCGAGGGACTATGGAGCGCTTCTATGATGGCTTCCTGCGGCCCTTCGTCAGTGCCGAGGGTAACCGCTATCGTTTGCGCAGTCTGGAGGGGCACAGTCTGCCGGTGTCGCGTTCGCTGCTGGATCAACTGGCCAAGGCCCAGACCATCCGCCAAGGTTTTTTCACCGAGGACCAGGGGGATTGGGCCGTTCGGTTTACGCTGGCGCCCTACAGCCTGGACCAGGCGGTCAGCCGGGCGACGCTGCGGGTAGGCGATCAGCAGTTGGAATACCGGCATGGCCCGATTGTGCCAATGGCCTTCCGTTGGCCGATCGACACCGATAACGGTCGCAGCAGCCTGATACTGGAACGCGGTGCAGAGCGGCCATTGGGCATCGAAAAAGACCGGGGCGCCTGGTCGCTGTTCCGGCTTTTCGAGCTGATGCAAAACGAGGCCGCCAGCGGCAGGGACGCGCAGATCCTCAAGGCTGACCTTGCCGGTTTGCGTGCCAATTACCTGCTCACCAGTCAACGCAACCCCAGCCCGTTCCAGATGGCGACATGGCGGACCTTCCGACTGCCGGAGCAGCTGTGAGCCGGGCGCTCTCCTGGCGAAGCGCCGGGCAAACGGCGCAAGGCAAGCGTCGCACGCACAACGAGGATGCCTTCCTCGACTGCCCGCAACGCGGTTGCTGGGCAGTCGCCGATGGCATGGGCGGCCACACGGCCGGGCATGTCGCCAGTCAACGGGTGGTCAGCAGCCTTGCTGCGCTGTCGGGCGAAGGCGGGTTGGACCAGCGGGTCAAGGCGATCCGAGGCAGCCTGCGCGGCCTCGACAGCCAACTGCAACCCGCCGATGGGCTGTCGGGCATCATGGGCAGCACGGTCGTTGTGCTGGTGCTCGAACACGACCGCGCGGCGTGTATCTGGGCCGGGGACAGTCGCTGCTACCTATGGCGCGGGCAGCGTTTGTATCAGCTGTCGCGTGACCACTCGTTGCAGCAGCATCTGATGGACAAACAGCACTTGAGTCCCGAGCTGGCCCAGGCTCATCCCGGCGCAAAAGCCTTGACCCGCGCGATTGGCGCTCGACAGCCACTGAGCCTCGAGGTGCTGGAACTGGGCGTCCACGCCGGGGATGTGTTTTTGTTGTGCAGTGATGGCCTGTACCAGGGGCTCAGCCACAGCGCGCTGGGGAGCGCCATGAGCGCAGGCACGCCACGTCAGGTGGTGGATCGATTGTTCAGCGATGTGCTGCGTGGGCCGGCGCCGGATGACCTGACTGCCGTGGTGGTCCAGTCATGAGCGAGGCGCCGGCCTTGCCAAGCCTGCTTGCGGGGCGCTATCAGCTTGAACGAGTCCTTGGCAGTGGCGGCATGGGCGTGGTCTATCGTGCCCGGGACCTGCTGCATGAGGCGTTCGGCGAGCCGGACTGCCGGGTGGCGTTGAAGCTGTTGGGTGAACCTCTTTCCATGTGCGCCGACGCCCATGTGTTGCTGTACAGCGAGTTCGCTATGACCCGCAGCCTGCGCCATGAGCACGTCGTCCGTGTGTTTTCTTTCGAGGTCGACACGGCCCACCAATTGGCATTTTTCACCATGGAAGTCATGCCAGGCCTGACGCTGGACCGCATGCTGCCGAAGTGTCCCCAGGGGCTGCCCTGGCACGCGTTGCAGCCCATGGCCTTGCAACTGCTCGACGCCTTGGACTACACCCATCGACAGGGTGTCCTGCATGGCGATGTGAAACCGGCGAACATCATGGTGGGAGAGCAGGGGATGCGCCTGTTCGACTTTGGCTTGGGGCATGCCGAGGTGCAGGCGAGGGCCGGGTTACCCGGCTTGAGCCGCAGTCGCCTGAACGCCTGGACACCGGCCTATGCCGCGCCGGAGTTGATGGCGGGAGGGGCACCGTCGGCCAGTGCCGACCTGTATGGGGCGGCGTGTGTGCTTTATGAACTGGCCGAGGGGCGACGCCCCGTTGATCGCCAGGGCCATCAACGGCTGCCTCGGCCCAGGCAATTGCCCAGGCATTGCTGGCCGTCGTTGTGCTCAGCGCTGGCGATGGACCCCGAGCAGCGAACGGTCAGCGTCGCCGAACTGCGCGAGGCGTTGGCGAACCGGCGACGTCGCTGGTTCCTGGGGTAATGCGTCAACCGGCCAGGTCATGCAGCTGGCAGTACTCGGTCCAGCTCAGCCCTGCCATCTGCGCCACCTCCTTGTGCACCTCAAGGCGTTGGGCCTCGAAGGCTTCGGCGGATTCGCTGGTGAGCTTGAGGGTCAATTCCCAGGCAAAAAGGCCCTGGCGCTCGGCCTCTGCTTCGAAGGCTTCATGCAGACGCTCGGCGCGGTATTGGGCCAGGGTTTCGCCCTTGGCCTGGGCGGCCAGCGGGTTCAGGCTATCGAGTTCGGTGGCGACATCGGGGTGTTCGTCGAGGAATCTGTCCAGCGCGAGCTGGTGGTTATCACCGGGTTGTGACAAGGGCTTACTCCAAACATAGAGAGGGTCAGGCGGACATTCACACAGGCCTCATTGAAGCAGATCCAAGGATAAGTCTGGGTGTGGACATTCAATTTTTTGGCAAGATCAGGGAATTGCCTGTCGTCCACTGCGGAAAATTCACCCGGATGAATGGCAAAAGGCTTTCGCTCATCGTGCCAGGACGTGTAGCGTTAGCCCGTGTTTCCGGCCCTGCCTTTCAGGGACAGTGGGCGATGGGCAGGGGGAGGGGTCATGGCACAAACGCTGTTCAAGCTGTTCTTCACGCAACGTCTGGCTGCGTTGGCCAGCACCGAGTCGCTGCGGGCGATTCGCGAAGGGTTGTTGTGGATCCTGCCATGCCTGCTGGTATCGGCGGGCTTTCTGATCCTGTCCGAATGCGCCCGCGTCCTTGGCTTCGACCCGCAAGTGGTGGCGTTCCTGGCGGGCCTGCACAACCAGATCAGCTCGGTGATCCCGCTGCTGGTCGCCGCTTCCATCGGTTATATGCTGGCGATCCAGCATCGTCTGCCGCAACTGCCGGTGGCGTTCCTGTGCCTGGCCCATGTGGTGGTAGCGACCTTTATCCTGCGCGAATACCCCAGGGCTTCGGCCACCTTCGTACTGTTTATCGCGATTGCATCGCCGTTGCTGAATGTGCCGGTGATTGCCTGGCTGCACCGGTTTCGCTGGACCCGGTTGGTCAATGAAGACCTGGTGGGGCACAACCTGCGGGGCGCCATCAATATGGTGCTGCCGGGGGCCATAACCGCCCTGACATTGGTGGTGGTGTTGTCCTTGCTGCTGCAGATTCCGTATGTAGCGCAGTTGCAAGGCCCCCAAGTGCTGAACGCGCTGCAGTCGCCCTACGGCAGCGGCCTGTTCGTGACCCTGATGAATTCGCTGCTGTGGTTTTTCGGCATCCACGGCGTGTACGCCATGCAACCGCTGTTCGACGTGCTGGACCAGGCGGTGGTGCTCAATAACCTGGCACTGGCGGCGGGTGAGCCGATCAAATATATGTTGAACAGTGGCCTGTTGGGCAGCTTTGCGTTTATCGGCGGCTCGGGCGGTGCCTTGTGCCTGTTGCTGGCAATCCTGCTGTTCTCCAAGAGCCAATCCATGCGCCTGTTAGCGGTGGCGAGCCTGCCGCTGTCGCTGTTCAACGTCAGTGAGGTGCTGTTGTTCGGTTTGCCGATCATCCTCAACCCGCGTTTGTTCATTCCGTTTCTGATCGTGCCCGCGTTGAACGCCGTGGTGGCGTTGACAGTGGTGCAGATGGGGTGGGTGTCGCCGGCGGTAGTCAGCGTGCCCTTCACGGCGCCGGTGTTGCTCAATGCCTACCTCAGTACCCACGGCGATTTGGCTGCGGTGGTTTTGCAAGTGGCGCTGCTGGGCCTGGGCACCCTGGTGTATGCGCCGTATGTGCGCGCAATCCATCGCCAGGCCACCGAAGGCGGTACGGTGTACCTCAAGTCCCTGGACATGACCTTCCGTGGGCTTGAGGAAAAGGGCCGCCTGCGAGAGCTGGACCCAATACTCGCCTCCCACAAGATTCTGGCGCGCCAGGCCACCGAGATGAGCCGCATCCAGCAGATCAGTGACTACGAGTTCTACCTTGAATTCCAACCGCAGGTCTCGACCCGCACCGGCCTGTGCACCGGTTGTGAAGCGCTGATGCGCGCCCGCGATGCCCAGGGCACGGTGCATTCGCCGTGGGAGTTCCTGCAGTGGCTGGCCCAGGCGCGGTTGATGCCTGACGTGGATGTGTGGGTGGCGTCCCAGGCGGTTCGCCAGTACCAGAAGTGGCAGAAGCTCGGTTTTGCCTTGCCGATGACCATCAATATCTCCAGCGCGACCCTCACCGACGCGGCGTACGGTGAGCGCCTGGTGAACATCCTCGCCCAGGCCCATGGGCAGGTGTCGGTGGAAATCACCGAAGACGCGTTGGTGAGCGATATCCAGGTCACGCGCCAGACCATCCAGAAGCTGCAGGCCATCGGTGCCAAGGTCTACATCGACGACTTCGGCACCGGGTTTTCGGCCTTGAGTTACCTGCACCAATTCCCGGTCGACTTCATCAAGATCGACCGCAGCTTCGTGGTGGCCCAGCACGACCCCAAGGGCGCCCAGGTCATGACCGGCATGCTGCGCTTCTGTGAGGCGCTGAACCTGGGCGTGGTGGTGGAGGGCGTCGAGACTGCCGAGCAATTGGCCTTCCTGAACAACGGCGCCGAGTTGATTATCCAAGGCTGGTATTTCAGCAAGGCGCTGCCGGGTGACCAGTTGGAAGGCTTCGTGCGTGAGCGCGCCGCCTTGGCACAGGTTTAATAGCCGCGTTGAGTCTGCTCGATGTCCTTGAGCAGCCCGTCGATGCCGGCCAGGCGCGCACGGTTATCGTGGTCCCAAGGGTGAAAGCCGGGCTTGAAGTAGTGCAGCCATGGCACCAGCATCCGTGGGAAAACACCCCTCGGCCCATATAGAAATTTCAACATGCGCCAGAAGCCCTTCACGTGCCCACCGGCTTTGCGGTCGGCAATCAGCAGGCGCAGGTGGAAGTCGAACACCACCAGCCAGAAGAACACCGTGGTGGTCAGCATGGTCCCGGTGCGCAGCAGGTAGCGCTTGGGCCCCGGCTTGATCACGCGGTTCCACACATCGAAGGCCACGGCCTTGTGTTCGGTTTCCTCCAGGGCGTGCCAGTACCACATCTGCTGGTAGCCCTTGAGTGAGTCGCCAAAGCGCGACGGGTCGCTCAAGAGTATTTCCGCAAGCATCGCGGTGTAGTGCTCAAGGGCGATGGTCACCGCCAGGTTGAAGGACGGCGGCAGGTGTTTCTTCTGCAGGTCGAGGATGAATTTAAGGCGTCGGTCCAGGGTGTGCGCCGGCAGCCCTGCACATTGCAATAGGTCGTTGTAGGCGACGTGCTCGCGGCTGTGCATAGCCTCTTGGCCGATAAAGCCCTGGATCTCTTTTTTCAGTTCAGGGTCGTCGATGTGCTGGCGGTAGTGGCGCACGCTGTCCATGAAAAACAGCTCGCCCTGGGGGAACAGCAACGACAGCGCATTGAAAAAATGCGTAATGAACGGACCCTGTTCATGCCAGTCCTTGATGCGCTCGGCGGGCAGGGCGAAACGGATGTCACGGCGGATCGGCAACATAGTGTGTGCTCCTGTTCAGAGGCGAGGCTCGTCGTTGGTTTCAAACACCGGCGTGCGCGGCTTGGGGGCCATGCGCTTGCTTGCGAACACCACCAGCGCTTGATAGGCCGCCGGCAGGCAACGGGCGAGCAGGTCGAGGAAATACGCGTCGCGGCCGATCAGCACGCGACGCTTGTTTTTGCGCACGCCCTGCAGGATCACCTTGGCGGCCTGGTCGGCGTCGGTAATAAACAGCTTTTCGAAATCGGCACGGGCCTGCTGTTCGCTATGGATGAGGAAACCGGTCATGTTCGCGTCGATGCGGCTGCTGCGGCAGATATCGGTGCGAATGCCGCCGGGGTGCACGCAGGTGGCCGACACGCCGCAGCCCTGCATGTCCAGCTCCTGGCGCAGGGATTCGGTAAAGCCGCGCACCGCAAACTTGGTGGCGTTGTAGCCACTCATGCCTGGTTGAGCAAACAGGCCGAACACGCTGGAGGTGTTGATCACGTGGCCTTCGCCTGACGCTTTCAAGTACGGCAGGAACGCCTTGGTGCCGTGGACCACGCCCCAGAAGTTGATGCCGACGATCCATTCCAGGTCGGCATAGTCCACGCCCTCGACGGTGCTCGACAGGGCAACCCCGGCATTGTTGAACACCAGATTGACCCGGCCGTGTTCAGCCACGCAGCGCGCAGCCCAATCCTCCATGGCCTGGCGATCAGAAACATCCAGTATCTGGGTGGTGATCACCACGGGGGCCAGGGTCGAGGACTTGATCAGCGCCAGGGTCTGCTCCAGTCCCTGGCCGTTTTTATCCGCGAGCGCCAGGTGGCAACCTTCCCGCGCCAGGGCCACTGCCAGGGCGCGGCCCATGCCGGATGCCGCGCCGGTAATTGCCGCTACGCGGCCATTGAATGACTTCATGACAGGCTGCCTTCCGGGGTGGAGTGGGGGACCGACACGGGCCGGCTGGGCGGATTGATCGGTAGCAGGTCGGCCACGTAATCCTTGAGCGCAAACTGGCGGGTCACCTGTTTGAAGCGCCAGGTCGAGCCGGGCCACAGGGTGGTGTTCTTGCCGGTGCGTGGGTCGAGGTACCAGCTCTGGCAACCGCCGGTGTTCCAGATGGTGCGCTTGAGCTTGGCTTGCAGTTGTTGGTTGTAGGTGCTCTCCACGGCGGGCTTGACGTCCACGGTGGCGATGCGATGCCGTTGCATTTGCTGGAGCGCGTCAAGGATGTAGGTCACCTGGGCTTCAATCATCAGGATCATCGAGTTGTGCCCCAGGCCCGTGTTGGGCCCGACGATCAGGAACAGGTTGGGATAGCCAGGCACCGTGGTGCCCTTGTACGCATGGGCGCCGTCTTGCCAGGTGTCCATCAGGTCCACGCCACCGCGCCCGATGATGCAGTCGCGGGGCAGGGGATCGGTGGCCTGGAAGCCGGTGCCGAAGATCAGGCAATCCGCCGGGTGCTTGATGCCGTCGCTGGTGAACACACCGTCCGCTTCGATGCGCAGCACGCGCTCGGTCACCACCTCGACATTGCTGCGCGACAAGGCGGGGTAGTAGTCATTGGAGATCAGCACCCGCTTGCAGCCGATGGTGTAGTCCGGGGTCAGGGTCTTGCGCAGGGACGGACGCGCCACTTGCTTGTGCAGGTGGCGCAGGGCGATTTTCTGCACCATCTTCATCAGCCGCGGGTGCAGGGCAAAGCCGACCACGCGGCCTTCCAGCGCCCAGTAGAACGCGCTGCGCACCAGGCGCTGGGTGAAGGGCAGGTGCTTGAACAGCCAGCGCTCGACGGGAGAAATCGGCCGGTCGGGCTTGGGCATGATCCACGGTGGGGTGCGCTGGAACAGGTCCAGATGAGCCACCTGCGGTGCAATCTGCGGCACAAACTGAATGGCACTGGCGCCAGTGCCGATCACCGCCACGCGTTTACCCTTCAGGGAGTAGCTGTGGTCCCACTGTTGGGAGTGAAAGCGCTTGCCCTTGAAACTGTCCAGGCCCGGAATATCCGGCAGCGCCGGGCGCGACAGGCCGCCCATGCCCGACACCAGCACCCGCGCACTGACCTGGCGGCCATCGCTGAAGCTCAACTGCCAGCGTTGCTGCTGCTCATCGAACACGGCACGTGTAAGCCCCATACCGAAACGCAAGTAGGGCGCCAGGCCAAAACGCGTGGCGCATTGCTCCAGGTACGCACGGATTTCCGCTTGCGGCGCGAACTGCCGCGTCCAGTCCGGGTTGGGCGCAAAGGAAAACGAATACACATGGGACTGCACATCGCAGGCGCAGCCGGGGTAGTGGTTGTCCCGCCAGGTACCGCCGAGGGTGTCAGCCTGCTCGGCGATGAAGAAGTCGGTAAACCCGGCTTCCTTGAGCTTGATCGCCATGCACAGTCCGGCAAAGCCGGAGCCGATGATGGCGATGTCGATTGAGTCACGCTGGGCAGTCATAAGTAGTCCCTCGTCGGCATCGGGTGTGCGCCTTTTCTTGTTGTGTCTTTTAGATAGAACACCATTGCAAAGAAAAATTGAATTACTTATTTTAAAAAAGATTTTAAATAATCTACCTGAAAATATCGCCTACGCTAGTCCCAGGTTCCTCATGTGCGCGCTGTCCGACGGGCAGGCACGAAGTTCAGGTCCAGGGTGTGGACGATGGCTGAGGCCCGATCAATACCGGTCGGGTCGCCAGCTGCAGGGATGCAGAGGACCGAGCTATGGCTGTTGAATGGGTTATCGCTGCGGCTGTATTTATAGGCGCGAGCGCCGTTTTGTGGGGCTTCAGCACATGGATGACGCGGCGTATCGAGGCCGCTGTTCCGATCAATGGGCGCTTCGTGGAGGTCGAGGGCGAGCGCTTTCATTATTACGAAGAAGGCAAAGGCCCGCCGCTGGTGATGATTCACGGGCTGATGGGCAGCAGTCGCAACTTGACCTACGCCTTGTCCGGACAACTGCGTGAGCAGTTTCGCGTCATCACCCTCGACCGTCCGGGGTCGGGCTATTCCACGCGCCATAAAGGCACCGCCGCCGACCTGCCTGCCCAGGCACGGCAAGTGGCGGCCTTTATCCATACGCTGGGCCTGGATAAGCCCTTGGTGCTGGGGCATTCCCTCGGCGGCGCCATTTCCCTGGCGCTGGCGCTTGACCATCCTCACGCGGTATCGGGGCTGGTGCTAGTGGCGCCACTGACCCATCCACAACCCAGGTTGCCCCTGGTGTTCTGGTCACTGGCGGTGCGACCGGCCTGGCTGCGGCGATGGGTGTCCTACACGCTGACCGTGCCCATGGGCCTGCTGACGCGCCGCTCAGTGGTCAAGGGCGTGTTCGCCCCCGACAGTGCCCCCGAGGATTTCGCCACCCGCGGCGGCGGGCTGCTGGGCATGCGGCCCGACAACTTTTACGCCGCGTCCAGCGAGATCGCTCGGGTCAATGACGACCTGCCGGACATGGTCAAGCGCTACCCACAACTGACGCTGCCCATCAGCTTGATCTACGGCGCGCGGGACAAGGTCCTGGATTTTCGCAAACACGGCCAGGCCCTGGCCGACAAGGTCCCGGGCCTGAAGCTGCAGGTAGTGGAAGGGCGCGGGCATATGTTGCCGATCACCGCCACCGCAAGAGTCGTAGAGGCGGTGCAGCAGTTGGCCAAGCGTGTGCGACCTCCGGAAAGCGCCGCGATTCTGCATCCACCGTTCGCCTTGGCGAACAAATAATCGTGGCCCTTACTGCGCAGCGGTTCGTCGCAAATGCTTGCCCTAGAGACCTGACCAAACGGCTGAAAAAGAGACTGCCGAGTCACGTTCAACAGGGTTCGAAAAAGTAGTTGACGACCTATCGATTCCGCGCTATTTCTTTAAAAAAATATTTCAATGTTTATTTTGAAATGATTTTTGAAATGCCTAAGAGCGAATAAAAATGAAAAAAACGTCTTTTATCGCATGGTTGAATTCCTGGAGCATTCAGCGCTCCCTGAACCTGTTTTCCACTGCCCTCCCACGGAGGTTGCCATGAATCAGACACTGGCAGCCCCAAGCGTATGGACCGACGGCAAGCGCCACCTGTGGTGGCTGGGCATCATGCCCCTGGCCACGCCTCTGCTCTCCGGTGCCCTGGCTATCACCACCGGTATCCAGCAACTCTGGTGGGTTGGGGTATTGGTGATCTTCGGCCTGATTCCGCTGATCGATGGCTTGCTCGGTGAAGACGTGAGCAACCCTCCTGAGTCCGCCGTCACCCACCTTGAATCCCAGAGCTACTACCGCTGGATCGTGTACACCGGCGTAGTGTTCGTGATCTCGTCAGTGGTGATCACCGGCTGGCTCGCCGCTGGCGGTATCGACTGGATCATCCAGGGCGGCCTGTTGCAGGCTGCCGCGAACCTGGAACCGTCCAGTGGGTTGTCCCACGCCGCCAGTTACATCACCGCCCGCACCCAACTGCACGGCGAGCCGAGCTGGTTTACCTACCTGGGCATGGCCATGTCGACCGGCGCCGCCACCGGCATTGCGATCAACACGGCCCATGAGCTGGGGCACAAGCCCAACGCGTTGGAAGTATTCCTGGCCAAGGTCACCCTGGCACCCACTTTCTACGGGCACTTCTACACCGAACACAACCGTGGGCATCACGTGCGCGTCGCCACGCCGGAAGACCCGGCCAGCTCGCGCCTCGGGGAAAGCTTCTGGGCTTTCCTGCCACGCTCGGTCTGGTTCAGTGCCCGCTCGGCGTGGAACCTGGAACGTGAACGCCTGCGCAAGCTCGGCCTGCCGGCATGGCACTGGCAGAACGGCGTACTCAGCGCCTGGATGTACAGCGTGGTGTTGTGGGGCGCGATGATTTATTGGCTGGGGGCGGCGGTGATTCCGTTCCTGATCATCCAGGGCATCTACGGCTTCTCGCTGCTGGAAGTGGTCAACTACGTCGAGCACTACGGGCTTAAACGCCAGAAGTTGCCCAATGGTCGGTATGAGCGTTGCTCGCCACGCCATTCTTGGAACAGCAACCGTATTGTCACCAATATCTTCCTGTTCCAACTTCAACGGCACTCTGATCACCATGCCAACCCGACCCGTAGTTACCAGTCGTTGCGCCACTTTGATGAATCGCCGCAACTGCCCTATGGCTACGCGAGCATGATTGTCTGGGCATATGTGCCGTACTTGTGGCGCCGCCGCATGGACCATCGTGTACTGAATCATTACGCCGGGGATATCACCTTGACCAACCTTCAACCTTCACAACGGTTGAAGTACTTGGAGAAGTACAGCAACAGCGCCAAACCGTTTTAAGTTCAAGTAACACGTTGTTTGCGTACTCGGGGCCTGCGTGCCGCGCAGGCCTCGATCGCCCAAGGTTTTCCAGAACAGTTGCAAGAAAAGTGTTTGACCCGAACAAAAATAATTAAAGGGAAGGACGTACACCATGCAAGCACCTGCCAAGTTCACCACCCACATCGTATTGGCCGCGCTGGGCCTGATCGCCTATCACCAGGCCCAGGCCGCGCGTATCGAGCCGGCCGGTAGCGCCTTTACGGCCCAGGGTCCCATCAGTTTCTCCAAAGGTGCGCTGATCAGCGCCGACTGCACCATCAAGGTGGCCGGCAAGGTCGCAGCCGATGGTTCATCAGTGAACGTCGACAAAGTTGAATTCGACGGTGGCCTCAAGTGCAGCCGGGTCGAAGCCACCAACTTGCCATGGATCTTAGTGGCCAAAGACACCAAGAGCGGCTCCATGTCGAAGATCAGCGTCGATGTGCATGCATTCGGCCTCGGCGGCAAGTGCGGCCCCTCGACCGCCGACGGTACCTGGGATAACGCCACCGGCAAGTTGGAAGCCGCCAATGTCCCGATCGGCGAAGACTGCAAGATCAAGACGGTGTCGATCAAGATGCCGCCGAACTTCAAAGTTGTTGAATAAGCGTTAGATGTTGTTTCGGTAATTGAATTGAAATTTGGCTGGAAAGGGAAGTTCTGCAGTTTCACCGTGACCTCTCGTTCATGGCCATTACCCCTGGCGAAATGAATTCGCCATA
>Ga0157369_10001010_pt1 | contig 35439 bp, 30 predicted proteins | sample C25metaG_FD_113461 | JGI IMG/M metagenome (GOLD analysis project Ga0157369, IMG submission 113461) | Corn rhizosphere microbial communities from Kellogg Biological Station, Michigan, USA - C2-5 metaG | ecosystem: Host-associated > Plants > Roots > Rhizosphere > Soil | place: USA: Michigan... | reverse complement strand
GTTCCTCGAGGTACTTGGCGGCGTTGGGATAGTCCTTCTGCTGGAGGTAGGTGAAGCCGAGCGTGCTGTTGAAGAGGCTGGTCAGCTGCTTGACGCGGTTCTGCCAATCCGTATCGGACACGCCTTCTGGCTTGGTCGCCGATTGCAGCGCCTGGAGGCCCTGCTGCGCATACTGCTGGGCCTGCTGCGCGTCGGCCTGAAGCTGCGTTGGGTTGTTGGCGTCCTGCGTCTGGATCTTGTTCTTGGTCAGGAACGAAAGCACGGCAAGGGCGGCGGTGCTCTTAGGATCGGCCTGGAGCAGGCGCTGCGCCGTGTCCGCCATTTTCGCGGCGTTGTTCTGGGCCTGGTAAGCGCCCATCAGCATCTCGAGGGCGTCGGATTTCATGACGCTGTTGGGATACTGATTGAGGAAGCCTTCGAGCGAGGCCGCCTTCTGGTTGGGATCGTTCGCCTGGACGGCGGCCATGTAAGCGTTGTATTCGGCCGGGTCCTTGATCTCCTTCTTCTGCTGTGGCGCAGCCTGACCTGCGGGGGCAGCCTGACCTGCTGGGGCCGGCGTCTGTGCAACCGCCAGGGAGGCGATCAGTGAGATGATCGCGAACAGAAGTACTTTCCTCATGCCTTGCTCCTCTTCGACTTTTGGATGCGGACTCGTTTCTCGACGTAAGACAGCAGCCGCAACTCAAGCAGATTGCCACGCGCACGAGCAGCGTCTGTACCAGCTACAAAAGACAGCGATTATCACATCCCGCGCCGTTCAAGGCAACCACCGCGTATTGCGTCCGCGCTTCGAAGCTATCGCTTCGGATGCGAGACGGCAGCGCGCGGATGGATGCTTCCCGTCGCAAAGCCGCCACGGATGCGGGGTTGCGCGCAGGTCACAAGCGAGGGGACGCCGCTTTTCAAGGTGCAGAGCACGCCCAAAACGGTCCGGATGCGCGCCGAGCCTGTTGAATCGTCTATTCCTCGAACGCTGCCAACGGCACAACTGGATTGCCAGTAGTAGCGACACCGGTGAGCAGGCGGGAGTTCCCGAGTTCATTGGCGATTGGTGATTGGTGATTTGTGAATGAAGAGATCTACGGGCGGCCGCGGGTTGGCGGCACTGAGGCTGAAGCGCTGTGCCGACTTGGGCCCGCCGAGGGCGGCGGGCCTCCAATCAGCAGCTACTCCGTGCGCAAAGCGACCATGGGATCGACGCTGGAGGCGCGGCGAGCCGGGACGGCGCTGGCGGCAAGCGTGACGACGCCGATGCCGAGCAGCGCGGCGGCGACTGAGATCGGGTCGCCGGGCGTCAAACCGAAGAGCATGGATCGCATCAGGCGCGCTCCCACGAGCGCGGCCGGCAATCCCACCAGAGCGCCAATCGCGCAGAGCACCAGGCTCTCGCGCAAGATCAGCCACAGCACCTGCCGGCGCTGCGCGCCAAGGGCCATGCGGACTCCTATCTCAGCCGTGCGGCGCGCCACTTTGTAGGCAAGCGTGCCATACAGACCCGTGGCCACAAGCACCACGGCGAGCAGTCCGAAGAACGTCGACAAGCGCGCGAACAGGCGTTCCTGGGAAAGCGTTTCCGCGAACTGTTCTTCCTGGGTGGTGGGATTGAGCAAGGGAATATCGGGCGCGAGGTCGTCCATCGCGCGCCGCACCTCGGACAGGAAAGCTTTCGGACTGCCGGCTGTGCGGAGTTCGACGTGAGTGGTCGAGTTGCCGCCGACTTGCGTGATGGGCAGGTAAGCGATGGGGCGAGCCTCTTCGCGCACCGAGGTGTACTTGCTGTCGACGGTGACGCCGACGATGGTCGAGGGAAGAGCGTTAGGGCCGTTGTCGATGGTGATTTGGTGCCCGACGGGAGAAGTATCGGGCAGGTAGCGCTTGGCGAAGGTCTGGTTGACGATTACAACGCGCGGGGAAGACGCGGTGTCGGCGTCATTAAAATCGCGGCCGAGAAGCAGGGGAATGCCGAGGGTGTGAGTGAAATCGGCTCCCACCGCGTTCCAGCGCACGCCGGCGAAAGTGCCAGCGGGTAGTTGCGGCGTCTGGCCATCGACTCTGACGCCGGTATTGCTGCTCCAGCCGCCACCCGGCCGGTTGCGCAGGAGGGTGACGGACGTGACGCCCGGTATGCGCCGCATGCGATCGACGAGCGATTGGCAGAACTGCATGTATCCGGCGTTGTCACGTGCGTGTTGCTGCGGATTCACGCCGAAGACCAGCAACCCGCTCGACTTCATCCCGAGATCGATGCGATCCAGGTTGCGCATGGTTCGCACGAGCAGTCCGGCGCAAACCAGCAGTACGAGGCAGAAGGTCATCTGCGCGGCCAGCACCGCCTGGCCGGTGAGGTGCTTTCGGCGGTCTTGATGCGAAGCTGCGGCGCCGGTCTTGAGCGCAAGCGCCATGGGCACGTTCACGGCGCTACGCAGAGGCGCGAGTCCGAAAATCACAGCCGCGAAAACGGACACCGCCGCGGTAAACACAAGTACGGAGCGATCGGGCTCCAGGCTGCGATCGAGCATCGACCAGACGGCGAGCGCGCGAGTGGCCCAGATGGCGAACAGCCATCCGAGGACGGCGCCGCCGGCGACGATCAAAGCGCTCTCGGTCAAAAGTTGACGGAACAAGCGAAGGCGATCGCCGCCGAGGGCCATGCGCAGGCTGAACTCGCGCTGGCGGGCGGCGTTGCGCGCCAGCAGCATCATGGCCACGTTTCCGCAGGCGATGACGAGGACGAGCATGACCATTCCCATCAGGATGCGAAGCGGCTTTTCATAATCGTCGCGCAGGCCGGCCATGCCGCGCGTATCGGTGAAGGTGAGTTGCGGCGGCTTGTCGCCGGGCTTGCGCTGGTCTTCAATGCCTTCGTAGGCGGACCTCTCGAAGATGGGTTGCAGGGCGGCGCGAGCCTGCTCCTGGCTGACGCCGGGCCGCAGCCTGCCGACGGTCAACAGGAACCACCAGCGGCCGCCGTAAAGAGCGCTGCGCTTGTTGCCGGGCGATTCGCCCCAGGGCTTGACGTCGTCGCCGATCTGAAACGGGATCCAGAGATCGGTGGAGTTGCCCTGGTCGAGGCCCACGAATTTCGGCGCGGCTACGCCGACGATCGTAAAGGGAACACCCTTCACGTAGAGCGGCTGGCCGAGAACGGAAGCGCTGCGTCCGAAGCGGCGGGTCCAAAACTCGTAGCTCAGGACGGCAGTTTGAGTGTGATTCGTCTCGTCGTCGGCAGTGAAGACGCGACCGAGGACGGGCCGGACGCCGAGTCCGGAGAAGAAATTGCCGCTGACCATGTCACCCTTGGCTTCTTCGGGCACGGAACCATAGCGAATGGCGACGGACCCGGAGGTCGAAAGCGGCACCCAGGCCATTAGGTCGGAGAAGACGCGCGCCTCTTTGCGCAGGGCGTCGTAAACCTGCATGCGCATGGAGGTATCGCCGTAGCCGGTCTGGCCTCCGGGGAAGCTGCTGGTGTGCAGGTAGACCAGTTCCTCGGGGTGTTGAACCGGGAGAGACGCGAGCAGGACGGCGTTCATCACGCTGAAGACGGCTGTGTTGGCGCCGATGCCGAGCGCGAGCGTCAGGACGGCAACGACGGCGAATCCGGGCGTTTTGCGCAGCTGGCGAACGGCGTAACGCATGTCCTGCAGCACGGTGTCGAACCAGATGGGCATGGAAGGCGTCCCTCCAAATTAGAGAAATAGACTCGCCAGCAGATGGAACGTCACCCGGATCCCGGAAGTTCCATGGCCCTTCGCCGTGGAGGGCGAACTGACAACTCCCGGTGGCGGTGCTACCATCAATTGTTTCGCGAAACGCGAGGAGGATTGCTATGGGTCGTGACGAAGGTGGAAGCGGCTTCATCTGGTTCCTGGCAGGATTGGGCATTGGCGCCATCGTGGGCGTGCTCTACGCGCCGAAGTCGGGCGACGAAACGCGCGAATACCTGCGGCGCAAGGGCGAGGAAGGACGCGATTACGTCGTCAACCAGGCCGGCCGTGTGCGCGAGCAGGCGGGCGACTGGGTCGATCGCGGCAAGGAAGTCATCGGCCAGCAGCGCGAGAACTGGACGCAGGCTGTCCAGGCCGGCAAGCAGGCGTATCGCGACGCCACCGAGAAGAGCTAAACAATTCAGCTTCTCAGTTTGACCTGCGGGCGCCGGTAACGGAAACGCCGGTTGCGGCACGTGTGCCGCGCCGCGTCCGGCAGCCGGGAGGAGTCGGGACGCGTCCCGCGGGCCGGAGAGAAGGATATGGACAATCTCGTCAGCGTATTTGTGATCGTCGCGGCGGTCGCCATCGTGATCCAGATGGGACTGCTGATCGCGATGTACTTCAGCATGAAGAAGACCAGCGACCGCGTAAACGCGGTGGCGGACCAGATCGAAAAGCGCGGCGTGCCGCTGCTGGAGACGATCCACGGCCTGGTCACGACCAACGCGCCTAAGGTCAACATCATCATGGACAACGCGATGGCGGCGTCGATGACGGCGAAGCACCAGGTCGATCGCCTGGATGTGACCGTCAACGACATCGTCGACCGGACGCGGCTGCAGGTGATTCGAGTGGACGAGATGGTGACCCGCACGATGGACCGCGTGGAGGAAACCACCGACCTGGTGCATCACACGGTGATTTCGCCGGTGAAGGCGCTGGCCGGAGTGCTGTCGGGCGTATCGGCGACCGCCAACCTGCTGTTCGGGACAAAGAAGCGAAAGCGTCCGGGAGCGAACCCGCGCAACGGCGGTCCGGAAGAAGAAATGTTTATTTAAGGCAGAAAGTTCGATCAACAAAAATCCCCGGCTCGCGCCGGGGATTTTCGTTTTAGGAGGAGGGCCCGAGGAGCAGAGTATGAGAACTACGAATTAATCCATCCACCAGATAATAGCTGGGTCCTGAGCCGAAGCGCCTTCACTCGCCGTGTTCATGCCGAGCACACATTCAAAGCACACATCGTTGATCGTATTGTGATGACCGCAAACCGGGGCCTGACATCGCGTGCACATGGCGACTGCCGGATCGTGACAGTCTTCCGTGCCGCATCTCGCTAAACTTGCCATGGTCGATCTCCTTGGCAGCCTGTCCCCCTGTCCTCCGGCTGCTCATTTCGACAAACACTTTGCGCCTTGGCACGAAATTGGCCAATGGGGAGTGTCACAGGTGGGTGTGATGCGCGTCACCGGGTAGCAATCGGGAAATCTCAAGGGTTGTCGAGCGTTCAGCAGATCCAGGCGCCGCCGACGACTACGTCGTCCTGGTAGAAGACGACGGCCTGGCCGGGCGTGATGGCGCGTTGCGGCTCGGCGAAGGTCACTCGGACCCGGCCCTCGCCGGCGTCTTCGACGCGCGCGGCCGCGGGTTCGTGGCGATGGCGGATCTTTGCGGTGACCTCGATCGGCTTGTCGACCCGATCGATTGCGATCCAGTTCGCGTCCTTGGCGTGCAGCGTCGTGCTGCAGAGATCCTCGTCGGAGCCGACGACGACCTGGCGCTTGTCGCCGCGGATCTCAATGACGTACAGCGGCGATCCGGTGGCGACGCCAAGTCCCTTGCGCTGTCCGACGGTGAAGTTGTGGATGCCGGGATGGCGGCCGACGACTTCGCCGCTGGCCGTGACCAGTTCGCCGGCGGTATCGGGCAACTGCTCGCCGGAGTCGGCGAGATAGGCGTCGATAAAGCGCTTGTAATCGCCGCCGGGGACGAAGCAGATCTCCTGCGAGTCGGGCTTTTCGGCGAGCGCGAGGCCGTGTTGCCGCGCGATCTCGCGTACCCGCGGCTTGGTCAGCCCGCCGAGAGGGAAGAGCGTGCGGCTCAGCTGCTCCTGCGTGAGGCCGAACAGAAAATATGTCTGGTCCTTGGCAAGATCGGCGGGACGCTTGAGCAGCCATCGTCCGCGCTCCTCGCTCCACTCGACGCGCGCGTAGTGTCCGGTGGCGAGCTTCTCGGCGCCAATCTGCTGCGCCATGATCAGGAGCTGATCGAACTTCAGATGGTTGTTGCAGAGACTGCACGGGATGGGCGTGCGCCCGGAGAGATACTCGCTGACGAACGGACGCACCACGTCCTGCTCGAACCGCTGCTCCTGGTTGACGACGTAGTACGGCACGCCAAGCCGCTCGGCCACGCGGCGCGCGTCGTAGACATCGTCGAGCGAGCAGCAGCGTCCCTGCACCTGCTCGGGCATGCCTTCGTGCCCCGCCAGACGCCGCTGGTTCCACAACTGGAGCGTGAGGCCGACGACCGGGTGTCCCTCCGCGCGGAGAATGGCCGCGACGGTGGAGGAGTCGACTCCGCCAGACATGGCAACGGCGATGGTGGAAGCGTCCACGCGGTTTGAGTTTACGTCAGCCATGGATCTGCTACCTGCTGGTCGCCAGCTGCTTCTTCTTCCACAGAGGGCTCAGTTCGCGCAGCTTGGCGACGGTGTTGGGCAGGATGCTCAGCGCGAAATCGATATCGTCGCTCGTCGTTTGCTTGCCGAGCGAGAAGCGCAGGCTGGCGCGCGCGAGGTCGGGCGAAAGTCCCATGGCGGTTAGAACGTGCGACGGCTCAACCGCGCCGGATGAACATGCAGCGCCGGTGGAGACCGCCAATCCCTTCAGATCCAGCGCGATCACCAGCGCTTCGCCTTCGATGCAGTCGAAGTGAATGTTCGACGTGTTGGGCACACGCGGCGCGCCGTCGCCGTTGACGCCGACGGATTCCATCGAATCCAGAATCTTCTTTTCCAGCCGATCCCGGAGGTCGGACATCGCGTCGGCGCCGCCGGATGCGAACCACTCCTTCGCCAGCTTTGCGGCTTCGCCGAGCGCGACAATGCCGGGAACGTTTTCGGTTCCGGCGCGACGCGAGCGCTCGTGCCGTCCTCCGTAGAACAGGGGATTCAGCAGCGTGCCCTTGCGTACGAAGAGCGCGCCCACGCCCTGCGGCGCGTGCACCTTGTGTCCGGAGAGCGAGAGCAGATCGCAGCCGATCTTATTCACGTCGACCGGAACCTTGGCAACGGCCTGCACGGCGTCGGTGTGGAACCAGACGTCGGCTTCGGCGGCGATGCGGCCAATCTCTTCGAGCGGCTGAACCACGCCGGTCTCATTGTTGGCCATCATGATGGAGATCAGCTTGGTGTTCTTGCGGATGGCGCGCTTGACGTCGTCGGGCGAGACCAGGCAGCGGCCGTCGACAGGAACGTACGTGACCTCGCAGCCGGTCTTTTCCAGCCGCTGGCAGGCATTGAGCACGGCGTGGTGCTCGATGGTGCTGGTGATGATGTGGTCTCCCGGCTGGACCATTCCGAAGAGCGCGAGATTGTCAGATTCGGTGCCACCGCTGGTGAAGACGATCTCAGACGCGCGTGCGCCGACCAGCGCGGCCACGTGCTCGCGCGCGTGCTCCACCGCCTTGCGCGCCTCCTGGCCGTGGTGGTGGATCGACGAGGCGTTTCCGAACTGCTCGCCGAAAAACGGCTGCATGGCTGCCAAAACCTGCGGCAGCACCGCCGTGGTCGCATTGTTGTCGAGGTAGACCCTGCGCATGACCCTGTAGCTATTGTAGCGTCGTTGGTCGGTGGTCGTTGGCCAAGAAAGAGCAATGGCCGCAGATTAACGCAGATAAACGGGTAATGACTGCCGGATCTGGCGAACATCCGCGTGAATCACGCGGCTCCCAGTTTGGCCAAAGACCAACGACCAACGACCAACGACAAAAAAGGCCCGGCGCTGAGCCGGGCCTTTCCGTAGAGCGCGAATTAGCGTTGATTCATGGGAGTGTAGGGTGCGGGCCACTTCGGACCGATGTACTCGGCGCGCGGGCGGATGAGGCGGTTGTCGTCGAGCTGCTCGATGACGTGCGCGGCCCAGCCGCTGATACGCGACACGGCGAAGATCGGCGTGAACAGGTCGATTTCCAGCCCGAGCACGTGATAGGTCGAAGCCGAGTAGAAGTCCACGTTGGCGTTGAGGTGCTTCTCCGCCTTGATGTACTCCTCGATCTTCTTCGACATGTCGTACCACTTGGGCACGCCGGCGGCATAGCCCAGGTCGTGCGACATGACACGCAGGTGCGTGGCGCGCGGATCTTCCGTGTGGTAAACGCGATGCCCGAAACCAGAGATCTTCTTCTTGTGCGCGAGCAACTGCGTGCTGATGTACTCGACCGGGTCGGCGCCGGCCTTGTCGATGGCGATGAGCACGCGCATGACGGCTTCGTTGGCGCCGCCGTGCAGCGGGCCCTTCAGCGCGCCAATGCCGGAGGTGATGGCCGAGTGCATGTCGCTGAGCGTGGCCGCGGTGACGCGGGCGGCGAACGTGGAAGCGTTGAGCTCGTGGTCGGCGTGCAGGATGAGGGCGACGTCGAAGGCGCGCTCGGCTTCTTTCAGCGGCTTCTTGCCGGTGAGCATCCACAGGAAGTTGCCGGCGTGGCTGAGGGACTTGTCGGGCGCGATCAGCGGGAGCTTCTTGCGCAGGCGATCGAAGTTGGCCACGATCATCGCGATCTGCGACGTCAGCCGGAACGACTTGCGCAGGTTGGCGTCATGATCGTTGTTGGCCTCGTCGGGATCGTAGAACGAGAGGCCGGAGACGACCGTGCGCAGCACTTCCATCGGCGAAGCGTTCGCCGGGATCGCCTTCATCCACTCGATGATCGAGGGATGCAGCTCCCGCGCGTCGGCGAGCTGCTGCGCGAACTGCTTCAGCTCGTCCTGCTTCGGCAAACGGCCGTACCACAGCAGGTAGCAGACTTCTTCGAAGGTGGAGTGGTCGGCAAGATCGTGGATGTCGATGCCGCGGTAGGCGAGTACGCCCTGGTCGCCGTCGATGTAGCAGATGCTCGAGTTGGTGGCGACAACGCCTTCCAAACCCTTGGGAGCGGCTAACGTCGTAGACATGTCTTTTCCTTCAGAGTCCATGCGGGATGCTGCCCCTCGGCCCGGATCGCGAATTACCGGCTTGGAGAGGGACACAGCCGGTGGCAATTGCCGGGCGCAACCCATCTTTATACACCCGTAAATCGCCCTATTCCAGCTTGGCGCTGATTCTCAGGGCTCCGGGTGTTAGATGCTGTGACGTGGCTCACAGGTCCTAGGTGACCGAGGGCACAAAGTAGCGCAGTCCCGGCCGGATGCCGCGAAACGCGCTGAAAAAGCGGGCCGCGCCTCGTTTCGTCCATTGCCGGGGCGCTTTTCCGAGGCATAGACTCAAGGGTTCACCCATCGCGGGACGTGGACGCTTGTCCCGCATGTCATTCCCAAGGAGACAACATGAAACGCTTTGTCATCATTCTTACGCTGTTGATGTCCCTTGCGCCGTTCACCCTTGCCGACGAAGGCATGTGGCTGTTCGAAGCGGCACCCACCAAAAAGATCCAGGCGAAGTACGGATTCGCCCCAACGCAGGCGTGGCTCGACCACGTACGTTTGTCGTCCGTGCGCTTCCCGAACGGCTCCGGCTCATTCGTTTCTCCCGACGGGCTGGTGTTCACCAATCACCACATCGGCGCCAACTGCCTCCACGGCCTCTCGACCGGGGGCAAGGACTACTTGAAGACGGGCTTCTACGCGAAGACGCAGGCGGAAGAGGCGAAGTGTCCGGACGTCGAACTCAACGTGCTGATGAGCACGGAAGACGTCACCGACAAAGTGAATGCCGCTTCCAAGCCGGGCATGAGCGACGCCGAGAAGGGCACGGCGCAGCGCGCGGCGATGTCGCAGATCGAGAAAGACTGCACCACGCAGACGGGCCTGCGCTGCGACGTGGTCACGCTTTATGCCGGAAGCGTCTTCCACCTGTATCGCTATAAGAAGTACACGGATGTGCGGCTGGTGTTCGCGCCGGAATTCAAGATGGCGTTCTTCGGCGGCGATCCCGACAACTTCACCTACCCGCGCTACGACCTCGACATCACCTTCTTCCGCATCTACGAGAACGACAAGCCGGTGCACCTCGATCATTACCTCAAGTGGTCGAAAACCGGTGTGAGCGACAACGAGCTGGTGTTCGTCCCGGGGAATCCGGGTTCGACCGGCCGGCTGCAGACGATGGCGCAGCTCGAGTACCTCAAAGACTTCGGCTATCCGTACAGTCTCAAGGTGCTGAAGCGCCGCGACGACATGTTGAAGCAGTTCTCCACCGGGTCTGAGCAGAAGGCGCGCGAGGCGCAGGAAGACATCTTCGGCATCGAGAATTCGCTGAAGGCATTCACCGGCTACAACGCCGGCCTGGTCGATCCCAAGAACCTCGCTAAGAAGCGCTCCGAGGAAGACCAGCTGCGCAAGACGGTGAATGCCGATCCGAAGTTGAAGGCGGAGATCGGCGATCCGTGGACCCCGATCGACACCGCCGAAAAGACGATGCGGCAGATCTTCTATCCGCTGACGTACATCGAGCGGATGAACATGTTCCGGGCCGACGAAGCTTTTACGGCGCGGACGCTGGTGCGCGTCGCGGCCGAAAAACAGAAGCCCAATGGCGAGCGCTTGCGCGAATACCGCGACTCGGCGCTGGCGTCGATGGAGCAAGGGCTCTTCTCGACCGCGCCGGTGTACAAAGACCTGGAAGTTGCCCTCATGACGGAGGCGCTCCAGGAGGCGCAGGACTACCTCGGCGCCGACAATGCGACGCTGAAAAAGGTGCTCGCCGACCGGACGCCTGCCGACGCGGCCGCGTTCTACATCAACAACAGCAAGCTCGACGATGTTGCCGTACGCAAGCAGCTCTACGACGGCGGGCAGGCCGCGGTGGATGCGAGCAAGGATCCGCTGATTGTCATCATGCGTGACATCGATTCCGAAGCGCGGAAGTACCGCAAGCAGTACGACGACGAAGTCGATGCGGTCATCCGCACCAACGGCGCGAAGGTCGCGAAGGCGCACTTCTCCAAGTCGGGTTTCAACGAGCATCCCGACGCCACGTTCACGCTCCGGCTCAGCTACGGCGCGGTGAAGGGCTACACCGAGAACGGGAAGCAGGTTCCATACTTCACGACCATGGGCGGAGCCTTCGAGCACGCCGCGGCACACGGCAACAAGGATCCGTACGAGCTGCCGGAGAGCTGGATGAAGGCGAAGTCGAAGGTCAATCCGAAGACACCGCTGAACTTCGTGCACACGTCGGACATCATCGGCGGGAACTCGGGTTCACCGACGATCGACAAGAACGCGGAAGTCGTCGGCATCATCTTCGACGGCAACATCCAGTCGCTGCCGTGGAACTTCGTCTTCGACGAGGTCCAGGGACGCGCCGTTAGCGTGGATTCACGCGGGATCATGGAAGCGCTGCGCAACGTCTACGGCGCAACCGAGCTGGTGAACGAACTGACCGGCGCGAAGAAATAACGATCATGTAGAGACGTAGGGTGCCCCACGTTCGCCATCTTTTGGCTAACGTGGGGCTTTCTTTCATGGGGCACTCGCGTTGTTCTTTTCTTCCGCGAATTACTTCTCGAACCGCCCAGCCGAGAAGGGCGAGAGGTCAAAGCCGGGATCCTGGCCGCGCACAACCGCCGCCATCATCCGCGCGGTGACGGCCGAGAGCAGGATGCCGTTGCGATAGTGTCCCGTGGCGACGAAGTAGCCGGGCACGCTGGTGGCGCCGAGGATGGGAAGGTCGTCGGGCGTGCCTGGGCGCAGTCCGGCCCAGGCTTCGTGCATCCGCATCTCGCCGATTTCCGGGACGAGGTTAGCGGCATGCTGATGAAGTTGTTGGATCACGGCGGGATCGACGCGCTTGTCGAAGCCGATGTCCTCCACGGTGGCGCCGATCAGGAGGCGGCCGTCGCTGCGCGGGACGAGGTAGATGTCGGGCGAGCGCACGACGTGCGAAAGCAGCCGGCGATGCTGGTGTTCGGGATCGATCACGGAGAGCATCTGGCCTTTACGCGGGCGTGCCGGAAGCGGGATCGGCGAGAGCTGTCCCGCCCAGCATCCGGCACAATTGATGACTGCGGCGGCGGGGAAGCGAGTGCGCGCGGTGCGGACGGCACAGGCGCGTCCGGCGTCGAGTTCGATGGCGGTCACTTCGGAGCCGGAGGAGAAGTCCACTTCGCGGTGCTTGCAGGCGAGCGCGGCTGCGGTGGCGAGACCGCGATTGTCGACAGACTGCTCGGGCAGGAACGTCGCGCGCATCTCCGGGGGAGCGGAAACGAAGGGCTCGAGCTGCTGCACCTCGCCGGAGGAGAGCTCGCGCCAACCTTCGCCAAGCGGATCAGGATGGCCGGGCGCGGCGAAGTCGATCGTCCCGTGACGGCGGAAGTCGACGTGCTGCCGCGATTCGTCCTCGATCTGATGGAGGAACTCCGGAAACAGGCGCGCCGAGGCGAAACACAGATCACGCAGGGCGGGAGGCGTATCGGGATCGCAAAAGGCCAGCATGCCGGCTGCGGCGTGAGAGGCTTCGCGTCCAGGCTCGCCTCGCTCGATCACCAGAACTCGCGCGCCATGACGGCGGAGTTCGAGCGCGAGCGAAAGGCCAATGATCCCGCCGCCAACGATCGCTGCGTCCCAGGTCTTCACGGAAGCATTCTACGGAAGTTGCCAGTTGCCGGTCGCCAGTTGTCAGAAAGGCGCGTTAGGAGTTCGCTCCCACTTGGCCGACGTCGCCGCCTGAGGTTCTTAACTGGCCACTGACCACTGGCCACTGACAACTGCTCTACGGCGTGCCGTCAGCACTGGTGCGCTTGAGGGTTGGAGCGGGGACAGTATTGAGCAGGCGTGAGGAGACGACGAGGCGCTCGGGCGCGGGGCCGATGTAGTAGGTCGGATAACAGGTGATGAGCGTGAGGCGCGCATCGGTCGTCGGCTGGATCACGGAGATGTCGGAAGGATCGACCACTTTCTTGCCGGTCACTTCGTATTGATAGGTCGCGCCATTGCGCTGAAGCTCGATGACGTCACCCTTGTCCAGTTCGAAGATGTGGCGGAAAAACGTGTCGCGATGTCCGGTGATGACGTCGTTGCCTGGGCCACCGGCGGCGACCGTGTTTTCAATATGTCCTGGCCCGATCAGCAATTGGTGGCGCGAGGTGCCTTCCACCACGACGACATCCAGATGGATCTTGGGGACGACCAAGCGCGTGAGACCGTCGGAAGCTGGTGCGACATCCGCCGTCGCCGGCTGGTTCTGCTGCTGCTGCCACTCTTCCGCCAGCCGCTTCTGCTCGCGATACATGGTGGTGTACTGGACCGTGACGTAGGCCAGCAGCGCGCCACCGAAAGCGATCATCGCAAAGGAAATCCATCGGGCGCGAGAGAGGCGAGGCAGACGGGAGAACAACGATCGGAGATGGCTCACGCGCGAGCTCCAAGGTTGATTTGCCGCTTGCGGCGGCCGACGTGGCGCGTCCCACCGAAGGGAACCAGAAAATAAGATGCGGAGAAGGTGAGCGGCACCTGGATTTTTCCAGAGCTGCTGCTACCGCGTGCGGAGGGCCGATAGCACGCCGCCGACCAGAGCGCCGAAGCCGATCACCGACAGCAGGGGCAGGGCGCTGGAGGCGGCAGGGAGAGGCTCGCCCGGATCGCTGATAGTGGCATCACTCTGCGGAAGCGACGGTTGCCCGTCCACGGCAGGAGGCTGCGCAGGCTGCGGCTGCGGATTCGCGACTGGCGGGTTTTCGACGGACGGGTTCACGATCGTGAACTGCGTCTCAGTTCGCGAACCGGCGATGGGCGTGTTGTTGGCGTCGACCAACTGGACCACAACCGTGTGCGCTCCGGGTGCCAACCCGGTGAAGTTCTGCGTCGTTTGCGCGGTGACGACGGGATCCCGGTCGTCGAGCTGGATCGAGTAGTTCGGGATCGAGGCGGCGAGTCCGGGATTCTCGAGCTGAACCTGGACGGTCAAGAACGATTGCGCAAGCTTGTCACCGGCCTTGGGAGCGAGAATCCGCACCGCGGGTGCGGTATTGCCCGGAGGCGCGCTCGATTGTGCCCAGGCGGCGCCTGCGCACAGCACGGCCAGAATGACGATGTGGCGTAAGTGTTTCATTTCCTCTCTTTGCACCTGCAGCCCTACTGTGTGCAACCCATTGCAGCTAGTCGGCTCACCGGTGCTGTCGAGCAAAAACGACTGTCAAAGTCCAGCTCTGGCGCAAATGTCGCATCTTGACGCGCTTAGCGGCAGATCACCGGGCTCTCAGCCCGCACGTTGGGGAACGTACTGTGACTCAGGTGCAATCCGAGACCCAAAACTCTTGTCCAATCAGAGTTTTGGCGGCGCTTCCGAACAAATTGCAAGTACCAGGGCAGAATCACGTTCTTAACACTGAACGCGCTACTCACATCTGTTTTAGATGCGGACCAGCGCTGCAGGATGTGCCGCTTATTTCTTTGACGGGCAAGCACTTCTGCACAACAATGGAGCCAGGTACTCACCTGCAAAGAGGGAAGCATGTCGGATGAATTTCAGTCCGTCCCGCCGCACGAGGCGGGCAGCCGGACCATGCAGTACGTTTTCATTGCAATCGCCATCGTCTACGTAGCGATTTCGGGATACATGATCGCGGATATGTATGGCCGCCTCGGCAAGCTGGAAGCGCGCGCGACCGCCGCCGAGAACACCTCCGTCGAGCTCCAGAAAGAGGTTGGGAAGCGCATCAGCGGCACCATCGCCGAGATGCATTCCACAACCGACGCCCTGGCCGGCAAGGTCGGGATGACCAAGAAAGAGCTGGAACAGCGCGCGGCAGCCCTGAAGAAGGAACAGGAAGAGACGGCGCAGCGCCTGAGCGACGAGCAAAAGGCGGGCATCGCGCAGGTCACCGGCGAGGTTGGCACTGTGAAGACGGATGTCGGCGCGGTCAAGACCGACGTGGCGTCAACCAAGACCGAGCTGGAAGCCACCAAGGCGAAGCTGGAAACCATGCGCGGCGACCTCGGCGTGCAGAGCGGCCTCATCGCCAGGACGCGCGACGACCTGGAATACCTGAAGCATCGCGGCGACCGCAATTACTACGAGTTCACCCTCGCCAAGTCGAAGAAGAGCACGCCCGTCGGCACCGTCAGCCTGGAACTCAAGAAGGTCGACGCCAAGAAGGGCAAGTACACGCTCAATGTCATGGCCGATGACAAGACCATCGAGAAGAAAGACAAGAACATGAACGAGCCAGTCCAGTTCTACTCCGGCCGCGATCATCAGCTCTTCGAACTCGTCGTGTTTACCATCGATAAGGACAAGGTCAGCGGCTACTTGAGCTCGCCGAAAAACGCGCCTCAGCCAGTCGACGTCGGCAAGAAGGACTAGACGAACTTCTCACCACGGAGAACACGAAGTCCACGGAGATTGGTTGTTTCGCCTTCTCCGTGATCTCCGTGTTCTCCGTGGTGAAAACGTTTTTGTGCCTGCTTAGCCAGCGGCGTTAGAATACTGGCGTTGGAGGTAGCGTTATGAGGCTCACCAAGCTCGCGCTCGTCTCCCTGCTGATTGCGCTGTGCTCGCTCGGGCTAGCGCAAAACGCGTCGAAACCGACTGACGCTCCCGTCGTCGTGCCACCGCACACGCCCACGCAGCTCATGTCGGAGCTGTCCTATCCGTGGACGCACCTCAATGCGTTCACCAATCCGCCGCCAGTGCCGTTTCCTTGGTACTCGATGAGCTGGATCAGGCTTCCGGATCGGACGCTGGCATACGCAGGTTCCGGCGTGCAAGTAACTCCTCGACCAAAGCAGCCTTCTGTAGACCGGGGGATCAATATCTTCCCGCAGATCGCCAGCGCCGCTCCCAACACGTGCTTCAAGCTGCGGAAGTATGTCTTCGAGCCGCCACAGCAGACGCAGATGAACGGCGTGAGGCCGCTCGGCAACCAGATGCAGATGGTCGGACAGACCGACTGCACCTACGCCAGCCGCGTCTCGCCGAAGTCGGTGGACAAGCTGCAGCCGCCGAAGCCGAACGTGGAGGTTCAGTCGACGGTCTTCAAGCCGGAGTAAACGCAGATCGCGTGGCGCGGACGCCCTCGTCCGCGCTTGGTTCCAACGATTGTCATCCCGAGGAGCAACGCGACGAGGGATCTGCATTTCTCTCCTATCGAGGAAGATGCAGATCCCTCTCCTGCTCTGCGGGATCGAGATGACAAGTCGAGGAACTACCGCCCGCGCTTACTTCTGCGGCTTCTCTGAGATCACGATTGCCCGGCGGTCGTAGGGCTCGATCGTGATCTGCAGGTTCTTGCGCCCGTCGAATTGTTCCTTCGTCACCGGAAAACCAAAAACCAGCGTGCCCGCTGCCTGCTGCCCGGGAACGATCTTGGTTTCCGGCTTGATGGCCGCCACCGCGTGGGATCGCAGGTCGGGGAACGCCTGGAAGTAGCGCTCGAAGTCGACTTCGCTGGCGGGCGTATCGTCGTAGCTCTTGCCATCGGCGGTGGTGAGCGTGCCCTTCATCTCCTTAATGAAGATGGGGCGCTCAAAGTCGTTGCGCACCGACACCAGCACGGTGCAGAGCACGCTGGACTTGTCCGTGGTCTCCACCGCGAACACTTCGCGCACCTGTCCCGACGCCACCGGCTGGTAGCGGAAAATCCAGCCGACAATCAGCCCCACGATCAGCACGATCGCAACTCCGACGCCAACGATTTGTGCCGGCGGAAGCTGCCACTTCGCCTTGTCCATCTCCTCGCTGAACGGCACGTTGCCGTAGTTGATGGATTCGGGCTGCTTGGGCGCGGTCGCGGTGGTCGTCGGCTGAGGAGCCGGAGTGGTGGGCTGCGGGTCGGACATGTGGGACTCCTGTCTTGCTGTTCGGAGACTCGAAATCTACGTCTCTACCAGAGTAGATGCTGAAATCAGCTCGCGGGCCACTGGTGCTTCATCGCCTTGGCGAACTCGGCGGCCGGCAACGTATTGAGAACGTCGGACTTGGTCAGCCATGCGCGCCGCGCCTGTAGAACCCCGTAGCGAATCTTCTCCATGTGCGACGTGTGATGCGCGTCGGTGTTGATCACCGTCTTGACACCGCGCTCGCGCGCCAGCCGAAGATGCACGTCGCAGAGGTCCAGCCGGTCGGGATAAGCGTTCTGCTCGAGCGCGACCTTGCTCTTCGCGGCGGCCGCCATCACCTTCTCGATGTCGAACTGGTAGGCGTCGCGGCGCAGCAGGATGCGTCCCGTCGGATGCCCGATGATGCTGACGTTCTTGTTCGAGATCGCCTTCAGCAGCCGATCGGTCATCTGTTGCGGCTCCTGCTGGAAGAACGAGTGGACCGAGGCTATGACCAGGTCCATCTGCTCCAGCACCGAGTCGGATAGATCGAGCGAACCGTCGGCGAGGATGTCCACCTCGATACCGGCGAAGCATGTGTGACCGTCGTACCTCTTGGCGACGGCGCGGATCTTCTTGATGTGTTCGACGGCGCGCTTGTCGTCGAGACCGTTGGCAAACGCCAGGTTCTTCGAGTGATCGGTAATCGCGTTGTACTTGTAGCCGCGGGCGCGAGCAGCCTCGATCATCTCTTCGATCGTGTTCTTTCCGTCGGTTTCGACGGTGTGCATGTGGACGTCGCCCTGGATGTCGGCCTGCGTGACGATGTTCGGCAGGCGATGCTCGGCGGCGGCTTCGATCTCGCCGCAGCTCTCCCGCAGCTCCGGCTCAATGTAGTCGAGCCCCAGCTTGGCGTAGATCTCCTGCTCGGTCGCTCCGGCCACGCGCTTGTTGTTGTCCAGGCGCTCCAGTCCGTACTCGTTCAGCGTGAAGCCCATCTTGAGCGCGCGCTGGCGCAGGTTCACGTTGTGCTGCTTGGAGCCGGTGAAGTACTGCATGGCCGCGCCGAAGGATTCCCGCGGCAGCAGCCGCACGTCCACCTGCAAACCCTGGCGCATGCGGAAGCTGACCTTGTTGTCGCCCTTGGCGAGAACCTCGGAGATGCCGGGGAAGTTCACGATGCGCTCGATGGCGGCTTCGCGCTGCGCGGCATTCGAGCCAACCGGACCGGTGACGAGGATGTCGAGGTCGCCCACGGTCTCGCGTCCGCGGCGGAGCGAGCCGGCCGGCGTGATCTTCTCGATGCCAGGAAGCTCGCGCAGGTGCTCGATCAGCTTTTCCGCCACGCGCTCGGCATCGTCCAGGCAGAACCGTCCGGAGATGCGCCGGTAGTCCGCGATCGACTTCAGGATCTTCTGCTCCTGCTTTTCGCCCATGCGCGGCAGCTCGCGGATCTTGCCTTCCTGGGCCAGCTTCTCCACGCCGTCGATGTCGCACACCTGGTAGGCGCTCCACAGCATCGCAATCGTCTTCGGCCCGAGGCCGGAAATCTTCAGCAGCTCGAGCATCGTCGGACGGTACTTCTTCAGCAGCTCTTCGTGCAGCGCCAGCTTGCCCTCGCGGAAGATCTCCTGCATGTTCGCCAGCATGCCCTTGCCGATCCCGGGAATTTCCAGCACGCGCTTGGGTTCGGCAATGATGTCGGAGATCTGCTGCGGCTGGGCCTCGAGCGCTTCAGCGGCACGGCGATACGAGCGGATGCGGAAGGGATCGTCGTTGTTGATCTCCATGAGATCGGCAGTCTCATAAAAGATGTTGGCGATCTGCTTGTTGTCGAGTGGACGCGCAGGCCGAGCTGCCGGAGCAGCCGCCGCCGCCGTATTTTCAACAACAGGGGATGGGAGCGAGGCTCTCGTCGCTTTGGTTGCGACGGCGGCAGAAGGCGTAGATTTGGCGGCCGGAGCGGCAGCCGCTGCCGAATTTTCAGCAGGAGGGGAGGGAGGCGAGGCTTTCGTTGCCTTGGCAGCCGCAGTGTCAGGCGCGGATTTACCGGCAGCCTTCGTCTCTTCCGGCTTCGCTTTCCGCGTGGCGGGCTTCTTCGTCGGCTCAGTGCTCTTCTTAGGCATGGCGTCCGCCGATCATCGTAACAAAGCGCCTTGGGCTTTAGGCGTAAAGCGTGGAGCGTAAGGCGTAAGGCGTAAAACGATTCCAACTCTCCTCGAGTGTCATCCCGAGGGCGGCGTTTGTTGGCGCGCGAGGGACCTATCGCGCTGTTTGCACAATAAACGCCGGTTGCATCTACTCCTGCCGATCGCGCTTCGCCACACCAGCCCGCGAAGCGGGCCAAACATTTGTAGCCCACGGCGTAAGCCGTGGGTAAACGTGCAAAAAGGATCCCAAGCCCGCTTTAGCGGGCGACACTCCTCCGCGAGGGCGTGAGCCCGAGCTTAAAAAACAAAAGCCCAGCGACTGGCTGGGCCTTGGCTCAAGTGATTGTTTACGCTCTAGGCGGTCTTTGTGACGTTCTCGGCCTGCGGACCCTTCTGGCCCTGGACGATCTCGAATTCAACGTCGTCGCCTTCCTGCAGGCTCTTGTAGCCTTCCGAGGAGATGGCGCTGTAGTGAACGAACACATCCGGTCCGTCATCCCGCCCGATGAAACCAAAACCTTTTGCGTTGTTGAACCATTTGACCTTGCCACGAATTCTTGCCACGTTCTCTTTCCTCCGAACCGTTGGATCGCGCCTCATTCGGGTGATCATATCGCATCACGACCTAACGGACCGCGAAACTTTCCTTTGCCTTCCTTCAGATACTGAGCCCAGGGGATGGTCGGACAGAGGATGCCGCGACATCGTCAGACTCGAGAAACCTGCTCTCGGGACGTAAAGGGTGAATTCATTCTCGCACTGCGAAGCAGTAGTGTCAAGGTGGTAAACACATAAAACCAGCTCCCAGAGCGGGTTTGGCGCATATTGCCGTTTACCGGGGGCGCCTGTCCGCTTTCTTCCCGTTTCCCATCCGCTGGTGCAGCCACAGGATGCCGGCGATGGTTTTGGCGTCACGAATGGTTCCATTCGTGGCCATCCGGACGGCCGCCGGCAGCGGAAGAAACCGGTGCCGGATGATCTCGTCCTCTTCCTGTTCGGCCTCGCCACGGACCAGGTCCCGCGCCAGGTAGACCGCCATGGTTTCGTCGAGGAAGCCCGGGCTGGCCCAGAAGAACATGGCTCGCTCCCAGCGGCGCGCGCGGTAACCGGTTTCTTCCTTGAGTTCGCGCTTGGCGCCGGCCAGCGCCGACTCGCCTTCGTCGATGCGTCCCGCCGGAAACTCCCACAGTCGCTGGCGCGCGGCGTAACGATACTGCTGCTCCAGCAGCACGCGCGGCTCGGCCGCGCTGTCATCCACCGCCATGATCACCACCGACCCGGGATGGCGGATCATGTCGCGCCGCACCCGCACGCCGCCAGGTTCGCGCACCATCTCGGAAGTCACATAGAAGACAGGACCGCGAAACACCACGCGCTTGCTGAGCACGCGAACATCCGGCTGCTTCGGTCGCTTTGCCATAAGAACAATATAAATGTGAAGGCGTTTCACCGCGGAGGCGCAGAGGCGAGATGGCAAATGGCAGACTTCACATCTGTCATCCTGAGGCCGCCTTTGGCCGAAGGATCCCGCGAACGACGACGCCACGCCTGCAGCTCGCACCTTCTCGACCAAACTCTTGACGGTTCTTAACTCTCTGTGTCTCCGCGTCTCTGCGTCAGAGCCCCGTCGTTGTCGCCGAACCCGAACTCTCCCCATCTGTCTTGATCCGCGTATATCCGCGGTTAGGGAAGTGTCTTTGTCATTTGCTATCGCCTGTTCTGTCATCCTGAGGCCGCTTTTGGCCGAAGGACCCCGCGAACGACGGCGCCATGACCGCAGCTCACGCTTCTCAACCAAACTCTTGATGGCTCTTAACTCTCTGCGTCTCCGCGTCTCTGCGTCAGAGCCCCGTCGTTGTCGCCGACCCCCAACTCTTCCCATCTGTCTTGATCCGCGTAGATCCGCGGTTAGGGAAGTGTCTTTGTCATTTGCTATCGCCTGTCCTGTCATCCTGAGGCCGCTTCGGCCGAAGGACCCCGCAAATGACGGCGCCATGACCGCAGCTCACGCTTCTCAACCAAACTCTTGATGGCTCTTAACTCTCTGCGTCTCCGCGTCTCTGCGTCAGAGCCCCCTCGATGTCGCCGACCCCCCAACTCTCCCCCATCTTTCTTGATCCGCGTAGATCCGCGGTTGCTTGTCTTGCTTTTCCGCATTGGTTCCTCTGTGTCTCTGTGCCTCTGTGGTAGGTTTTCTTTGTGCCAAGCAAACCGAGCATCGCGCTGATCGGGCCGGGAAACCTCGGGTTCGCGCTGGGGCGCGCGCTCGCCGCCGCCGGCTACCGGATCGACGAGGTCATCGCACGAGACAATCCGTCGTCGCTGCGGCGCGCGCGTGATCTCGCGCGCAAGGTCAAAGCACAAGCGCGAACCTGGTCCGATGCGCAGCTCGATTCGCGCATCGTCTGGCTGTGCGTGAGCGACGACGCAATCGGGGATTGCGCGCGTCGCCTATCGAAGCGCGGCGACTGGAAGGGAAAAATCGTTCTGCACTCCAGCGGCGCGCTCAGTTCCGAGCTGCTTGCTCCGCTGGCACGTCGCGGCGCTGCCACCGCGAGTCTCCATCCCATGCAGAGTTTTGTGCGCAGTTCAGCGGCCGACATGCGCGGCATCTGGTTCGGTGTCGAAGGAGACGCGGCGGCGGTGCGGGTTGCGCGCCGGATCGCGACCGACCTGGGCGGGCATGTACTTCGCGTCGAACGGCGGAACAAGGCGCTTTATCACGTGCTCGGAGGATTCGCGTCACCGCTGATCATCGCGTTGCTGGCCTTGGCCGAGCAGATCGCGAGAGAAGCGGGAGTGCCGGATCGAGCGCGTCGCGGCGTGATCGAGCCCATTCTCCTGCGCACGGTGAAGAACTACACGCGGCACGGTGCGGCGGCTGCCTTCAGTGGACCGCTGGTGCGCGGCGACTTGGATACCGTGAAGGCCCACCTTGGCTCATTGGGTCGAGTGCCCGGCGCGCTGGAGGTCTATAAAGCGCTGGTCCGCTCGGCGATCAAGACTCTGCCGGTAGGGAAGAAGCGGGAGATCGAGAACCTGCTGCGTTCTTCTGGCCGTTAGCGCTTCGATACTTAACTGGGCCGTTAACCCGCCCGTGCTCCCAAGCTGAAAATGAAATTCACTTTCGCACGACCTAACTCCCATCCCTGCACCAACATTGTCTTTAAGACATTGTTCCACGTGGAACAATTTGGCCGTGGTATTACCACTTCCTAACGGGAGTCACCGGCTAAACAGGTGCCCCATCTTCTCTTTTTTCGTCTTTAGATAATTTTCCGATTCGGAGTGGGGTTCGATCTCACACGGAACGCGCTCCACCACCCGGACGCCCGCGTGTTCCAGGGCTGCGACCTTGTCCGGATTGTTGGAGAGGAGCCGCACCGCGGTCACGCCCAGCGCATTCAGAATGGCGCCAGGCAGTTCGTACCCGCGATGATCGGCCTTGAAACCAAGTTTCTCATTGGCCTCGACAGTGTCATAGCCGCGGTCCTGGAGTTCATACGCCTGGAGCTTGGCCATGAGTCCGATGCCGCGTCCTTCCTGCTCTTCGTAAACCAGCACGCCGGCGCCGGCGGCGGCGATCATGCTGAGGGACATTTCGAGTTGCTGGCGGCAATCGCAGCGGATGGAACCAAACACATCGCCGGTAAGGCACTGCGAGTGAACGCGCACCAGCGGCGGCGCGGAGTGGATGTCGCCCATCACCAGCGCGACGGCGGTTTCCTTGCGGCGATCGCCCGCGGCGTTGGCGGAGAGCTGGTCGGATTCAAAACCGAAGATGCGGAAACGTCCCCAGCGAGTAGGGAAGTCCGCCTCGGCAACCTTGTTTGCTTTGTGGGAGGCCACACGGAAATTATATCGGGCCATGGCACGGCGCGACGAGGATCGCCGGATTCCGCGGGCAAACGGTTCTGCTAGAATATGAACATCCACTCAGGCTCGCGGGCGATCTGTCGCGGGCCGTTCACCCAGGGATGGGGCTATAGCTCAGCTGGGAGAGCGCATCGTTCGCAACGATGAGGTCGTCGGTTCGATCCCGACTAGCTCCACCAAATCTAGCTCTGTATAAATCAATAACTTACAAGACGCTCGAAAAAATCGTACAATTACCGTATAATGGTTTGGGGCTGCTGATCTTCAAAAGCCGCTCAAACAGGGGCCGAACCGAGCGCTTTCCACCTACGCGCGCCACTACCCTCCGTGCACGCAAACTGACATCAATCATCGCCGCTGCCGCTGTCCGAAATGGGTAAATGGCACGGTCGAGAGCGCCATCGTCGTTTTCGGCAAGACCATGTGGCCCAGGGTTCGTGCGTCTTTCGGCGAAGACGAGGAGCTGGGAGACTGCCGAAAAGCTGATGCGCAGCCTCGAGGTTGCTGGTGAAAACCATCCGCTGCCTCATCGGTCGGCGGTTCCGACCGCGCAGATCACTCGCACGAAATTGAAGGACGCAGTTTCAGCATTCCGCGAGGACGAGGACAGCCGCAACCCTCGAAAAAGAGAATCTTTATCCCGACACCTCTGACTGGCGGATGTCCGACGAAGTACTTGAGACTTACATCCGCCAGTACATAGAGTCGCAGAACTCACCTGAGGTCGCATTCGCATGGCAGGGCGGCGAGCCAACAATCCTCGGCGTGGATTACTTTCGTCGAGTGGTCACGTTTGAGAAGAAGTATGCCAACGGCAAGCGTATCGAGAACGCGTTCCAAACGAACGGCGTGTTGCTTGACGACGAGTGGGGAGAGTTTCTAGCCGAGAATCAGTTTCTGGTCGGATTGTCAGTTGACGGACCGAGCGACTTGCATGATCGGTATCGAGTGGACAAGGGCGGGCAGCCGACGTTCGATAGGACGATGTCCGGGCTGAGCTATCTCAAGAAGCATGGAGTTCAATTCAACACACTGACCGTTGTCCAGCGCCACAATTCATATCATCCGTTGGAGGTTTATCGATTCCTGAAAGAGATCGGTAGCGGCTTTATCCAGTTCATCCCCATCGTTGAGAGGATTGCATCGACGCCGGCACCCGATGGGCTGGTGCTGATCTCTCCCAATTCCGACGCCCCCGCAAGAGTAACGCCCTGGTCCGTCGAACCGGTGCAGTACGGCAGATTCTTGAATGCAGTTTTCGACGAGTGGGTTCGAAACGACGTCGGGAAATACTTTGTTCAGGTTTTCGACGTCGCGTTGGGAAGTTGGCTTGGAATGGAACCAAGTCTCTGCGTTTTTCGCGAAACATGCGGTGCTGCCCTTGCACTTGAACACAATGGGGACGTCTACTCGTGCGATCACTATGTTTATCCACTGAACAAGCTCGGCAACATCATGGAGAACCCGCTGGGTGCGTTGGTCAACTCGCGCCAGCAGCGGCAGTTTGGGCAGAACAAGCGCGACACGCTTCCGCAGTATTGCCGCGACTGTGAAGTGCGCTTTGCCTGCAACGGCGAATGCCCGAAGCACCGCTTCCTGCGCACGCCTGCCGGCGAGGAAGGGCTGAATTATCTTTGCCAAGGCTACAAGGATTTCTTCTCGCACATTGATCCTTACATGAGATTCATGGCGGACGAGTTGCGCCGAAAGAGACCAGCCGCGAACGTCATGGAATGGATCCGGGAGCGAGCAGAACATTGCCGACGAATGTCACCCGGTCGAAATGAGCCCTGTCCTTGTATGAGTGGAAAGAAGTTCAAGAAATGCTGTGGGGCTGTCCCAACCCAACAACCTTCTTAGACGGATTGCTGTTGGCGAAGTCTTCAGTCTTCGCATCAGGAGAATGCGCTTGTCTTTCGCTATCGAACACATTGCCATTGCGACTCCGGACCCGCATCAGCTTGCCGATTGGTATGTGGCTAACTTAGGGTTCAATTTTCTGCTCGACACAGGGTCGACGGTCTATATTCGGGCGGCAAACAATGTCGTGGTCGAGTTCGTTAAGGCGGAGACGGTGCCGATGCCACCGGCGATCCGTGATGCCGGACTGCGTCACATCGCGCTATCCGTCGATGATCTCGTAACGCAATCCGGGGCTTTGAAAGCGCGTGGAATTGCTTTCGAATCTGCACCGATCGAGCTTCCCGGGATGCGTCTTTATTTCTTTCGCGATCCGGAAGGGAACTATCTCCATCTCGTTCAGAGGGACAAGCCACTGATTGAAGTCTGAGCGAAATGCACAGTTCAAACAAGCTTAATCGAAAGCAAATATGATGTTTGCGGCGACGCAGGGATAGCCGACGTGCTTCAAGGGCCGGCTTTCGACTTCATGGCACCGGAGAACAAAGTGACAAATGCAGACAAGGTCACAAACGAGGTAACAACCGCGCCTAAATCTGCCTATTACTGCCGACAAAGCTGATTGTGAAATCGTTGAAACCATTCATTTTTAATCGTTGATGTGTGGACAGTAGGTTGAACGTTCTTGGCATCTTCACTACTCTCACGCCGATGCTGGCAACTCGCGACTCCTCTCGTGGACGTAGTGGTCGCACGCGTGTCGCACCACCTCCAGATACTTTTGTAGTAGCGGAGAGTCGTTGTACGATCCCAGTTTCGACTTCTCCTGGAATGCCTTTGATCCGGCAGACTGAGACACGTTCTCTCGCGCTTGTGATCACTGATGGCTGTCCAAGTGTGATCCCGAAGCCTTCAGCAACCAGATGTAAGGCCTCGTGAGCGCTCGCCGCGTCATCACTTGCCAGATGTATGCCGGCTTTTTCCAGAGGTTTAAGCAGGAAATCACGGAATCCAGGGCCAAAACATTTCGGTGCTAATACAACCGGCTCGCCTTTCAATTCAACTTAGCTCCACTTCGCGCTTGCGGCTCAATGGATGCGAGGCGGGAAGGGCAACGGCGAGCGGTTCGCGCATAAACGACTTCGCGACCAGGTCCGGCTCACGAACCGGCAGGACCATGAATGCCGGTTCCCATTCGTGGGCCATCAGTCTATCGACAATTTCGGCGTAAACCGCGCTCCGCAAAATGAAGTGAGCCCGATCGGTTTCATCCTGCGAAGAGCGGCCAGGAAGCGGATGTCAATGAAAGCGCAATATAGAACGCGTTCCAACCCGTACTTGGTCAGCAAAAGCCCAAAATCTTCCTTACGTTCACACGCCAGATTCAACAGGCGCTGACGAACGGACGCCGCCACATTGACGACTTGTTTCATCATCGAATCGACTCCAGATACGGCCTCATGACATTCGCGACGCGGCAAACTTTGGCGGCTTCCCAGAGCTCGTCCATGGTTGCTTTTTTGGCCGATAGACGTCCCGCAGAGCCTCCAGCGCGACATCCTGACCAATCTTGTTGCGGAATTTGAAACAGTCGGCGACGGTTTTGGCAGGACTGTAAACGCGAATCTTGCCTCCCGTGACTTGTCGATCCTGCACACCGAACTCGAGTGCCCGTCCTGAGAAGCGCATGATGCGAATGGCAGGGGAGGCAACACTGCTCGACGCGATGAATACTGGCCACGATGGCACGCTGACAACAATTCATGCCAGCACCACCGAAGGAGCGCTTCTGCGACTCGCAACGCTGGCGTGTCGGGCGCCGGGAAACGTCGGCATGGTTGATGCCCTAGACGAGGCGAAAAGAACCGTCGATGTCGTAGTCCAGATGGCTAGACAATCCGGCCAGCGAGTAGTTTCCGAATTGTGTGTTTGATCGTGCTTCGCCGTTGGCACTGATCCAGTCGGATGATACCGGCGAATCGGCTTTCGCCCACACCGCTTCATGTTGCGCCGAACACGGCGAAACTAGTGTCAAGAGCCGACCTTTTTGACCTGTGCCGCTTGCGGTCCCTTTGCTCCTTGTTCAATTTCAAATTCGACCGCGTCGCCTTCTTGTAAGGGCCTGTATCCTTCCGTGACGATCGCGTTGTAATGCACGAACACATCTGCCCCATTTTCGCGGCCGATGAAGCCGAATCCCTTCGCATTGTTGAACCACTTCACCTTGCCTTGCATCGTTACGCCTCAGGAAGACCATTTCATCAAAAGTTTGGACGCCCGGGCAAGTCACTCGCGCACGAACACGTCTGTTCTAGTTACGGGTTGACTTGCCCCGGAGAGTGGCTAATCAGTTCACTGCCCGTCATTTCACGGTGTGAGCAGTATCATCGGTAGTCCAGGTCGCATACTCCTTCGGCCACGAGATCGTCAGCAGGAACGCGCTTTCCTCCAGTGACTCGACATCGTGTCGCACGCCACAATCCAGCGCCAACAATTGTCCGGCTGTCATCTCCATCGCGCGGCCTTCCAGATGGACGCGTATACGGCCACTCAGTGCGTGGATCGAAGTCCTGGCCTCAGCCCGATGCTCAGTCAGCCGCGTATTAGCCTTCATCAATACAACAACGATACGGAAGTCCTGCTGCTTCACGAGGGTTTTGGAACTTCTCCCTGTCTCGCGTTCCCAGGAATCTTCTTTGCGAAGCTCTTCTATTTCTTTTGAGAGATCGAACTGAAGCACCGCGCTACCCAAGTTGGGCAGCCGGCTCAGATGAACAGCACCCTCGCTGGGCGGGCACTGGGATTCCTGTGTTGTCATGATCCACCTCGATTTGGTAACTCAGGCCTTCTGAGTTGATCTGGCGCCACGTCTGCCGACTTAGCGCAGCAAGTCGTAAGTTAAGCGACCTCGCGAGCGAGATTCGTTCCGCTGCGGCAACCTCAATGGCCGTAAGTTGTGGTGCCGCCCTGCAGGTGCGACTGCAAAAAATAGATGTCCTTATCGGCGGCACGAACGATTTCGGTGAACACGTCCGCTGAAGCGTCATCGCCCAGAGAAGCGCACTGCTTAATCGCCTCGCGGGAAGCGTTTGCCACAGATGCCAGGCTTTTCAGTAGAGCGCGCACATGATCCATGCCGTGCATCACGTTGAGGTCGTATTCTTCGATGCTGGAATTGGCAGCCACCTGCCGAGCGGTGCCATTGGCCCGGCCGCCCAGAGCGGTGACGCGCTCGGCGATCAAATCGACAGCGTCCTCCACGTGCTCCGCTATGGAATCGAACAGCAGATGCAATTGGTAGAAGTCTTCACCTTTCACGTTCCAATGGGCAAATTTCGCCTGGGTCTGCATGTCGATCAAATCCGTCAGGTGGGCATTCAGCAGATCAATCAGCATCCGACGGTTGTTTTCAGGAACACCGACTTTGCTCTCGAATGACCTCTCATCGCTTTTGGTTCCAGGATGTTTCAATACCCGGTTGCTTGTAGGGCTTGGCATGGCTGATCCTCCGTGCAATGAATACATGATTGTCGTCGCAGCCAATACTCCCATTACGGAGCGCTCAACGACTGGTCAATAGTGACCAGAATGTTTTTGACATACTGCCCCTCGAAGGTCCTCGCCACCCGACGAACCGGTCCACTGCGAGAGCAGGCATCGGGATTTTTCTCCAACTCACAGAAGTACGCCTTCGGAATTCGCCCCAGTTCGTCGGATCGTGCTGAAATCACCGACGCAGCACGGTGCTGGGCGCGACGTGCTTGAGCCAGTCCTGTATCTGCAGAAGAGTTTCTTTCTTCACGCCGCCTGGCCAGAGTCATTCGACCAGAAAACGAGCACCGTCATTCTTGCTGGCCCGTTTGTACTCTCGCTTGACCCGAAGCACCTTTCACCTCGCCTGAATGACTCGATTAGCCTGTAACCGACTGTTACGCGACAGCGTCTCTTGAGCAGGACCGTCTCTGTCGTGATAGATGCAATCCCCACTAGCGCAGCGCCGGTAGACGTATAATATATCGTGTAACGATGTTAAGGCCATTCGCGGGAGATGGCCGTTGCCCCACTCCACCACCCATCCTGATCGCACGCAAGGAGGCAGCATGACCACCGCCACCTCTGCTCATATGGCTTCACTCATCAAGCGCGAAGAGGTTGCCGAAGGCACGATGGCCTTCCATTTTTCCAAGCCCACCGGCTTTCAATTCCGGGCGGGCCAATCGATCGATGTGACGCTGCTCAACCCCCCGGAGACCGATGCGGAAGGAAACACGCGCGCCTTCTCCATTGCGAGCGCGCCGTTCGACGGTGACCTGATGATCGCGACGCGAATGAGGGACACGGCGTTCAAGCGAGCGCTACGTAAAGTCCCTTTGGGGATTGAGGTCAAGATCGAAGGGCCGAGCGGCTCGTTTGTGCTGCATCGGAAAGCAGAAAACCCGGCGGTCTTGCTGGCAGGCGGGATCGGGATCACGCCTTTCTTCAGCGTCATCCGCCAGACGGCGCATGAGAAGGTCCCGAACCGGATTTATCTTTTTTACTCGAACCGGCGGCCCGAAGATGCGGCGTTCTTGGACCCATTGACACAGATCGCGGCGCAGAATCCGAACTTTCATCTCGTTGCGACCATGACCGAGATGACCAAGTCGCACCGCGAGTGGAAGGGAGAAACCGGGTTCATCGGCAAGGACCTTCTGTCGAAATATCTCTCCTCTATCCAAGGCCCGATCTATTACCTGGCTGGTCCACCGCCCATGGTGGCAGCGATGCGCAAGATGGTCACGGAAGCAGGGGTCGACGAAGACGACATCCGCACTGAAGAATTCTCCGGGTATTAGCCGTCGGAAGTGGCAGGCTCATCCTCAAGCATTGGATGTTGTGCATCAATGCGCTTCAGTTCCTGCCGGTGGATGCGATGGAACAGGCACATTCAGCACATCCCGAGCTCGCGGTGGGCAGGACGGCCTTGGCCAAATACCGACGAGTGAGCGCGAGCATTACGAGTCTGATGTTGGTGCCCCTCGACAGCGCGGTTCACGCGGGCCGCGTTCCGTCACTTCTGACATGCAGCGACGCCGCTCAAGGTGAGCAATTGTGACCTGTCGTACCATCGCTACCGTCTCTACCATGAGGGTTATGGAGTCCAACACTGCGCCCCAGCTTGTTGCTGCGAAGGACGCCAATCAATTCGAGGGAGCTTTCGGACGACCGGGGATTCCACCCAGGTGGACGTCGAGTTCCAAGGAAGGGGTGGGGACGGCCTATTCAACTTCAAGCCGGGTCTGGTTCACCCTGTCGCACGGAATTCTGAACGAGATCTACTTTCCGACAATCGATCACCCGCAAATCCGGGACATGCAGTTCCTGATCACGGATGGCGAAAGCTTCTTTCACGAAGAGCGGCGCGACCTGGATAGCGAACTGGAGGGCATCGAGGCCGATGCGCTCGGGTATCGCGTGACCACCTCCGACCGCGGCCAGCGGTACCGGCTTATCAAAGAAATCATCTCCGACCCGCATCAATCCTGTGTCCTTATCAACACCCGACTGGAAGGCGATCCTGACTTCCTCAAGAAATTGCGGATATATGCGCTGCTTGCGCCTCACTTGCAAGTCGGCGGTTACGGAAATTCAGCGAGCCGATTCAAGGCGGCTGGTCAAAACGTCTTAGTCGCGTGGAAGGCCGGCATGTTTCTCGCGATGGGAGCCAATGTCGGATTCACGAGAACCTCTTGCGGCTACGTCGGTTATAGCGATGGCTGGCAGGACCTCCACGACAACTTCCAAATGGATTGGGAATTCGACAAGGCCGACTACGGCAATGTGGCGGTTATCGGCGAAGTCGACGTTATCTGCAATCGGGAGTTCACGGTTGGCGTTGCCTTTGGGGACAGTCTTCACGGCGCGGTAACAGCGCTCAAGCAATCGCTGGCGACGCCGTTTGCAGAACACCGCGAGAAATTTGTCGACCAGTGGCATCGAGCCTGCAGCCACATGAGGGCATTAGACGGTGTGTCCGGAGACAAGGGGACTTTGTACCGGGCCAGCCGAAACCTGTTGCTGGCGCATGAAGATAAGACATTTGCCGGCGCGCTAATTGCATCGGCGAGTATTCCGTGGGGAAATGCGAAGGGCGATGAAGACCTGGGCGGCTACCACCTGGTGTGGACTCGCGACCTGGTGAACAGCGTTCTGGCGTTGCTCGCCTGCGATGACAAGGCTACGCCGTTGCGGGCCCTTGTCTATCTCGCTTGTTGTCAGCAAGGCGACGGCGGATTTGCGCAGAATTTCTGGATCGACGGCGGCGCCTATTGGCAGGGCATCCAACTGGATGAAGTCGCTTTTCCGATTCTCCTGGCGTGGCACCTGTGGAAGAAGGATGCGCTGAGCGATTTCGATCCTCAGTCCATGATCTCTTCCGCGGCGGCCTATCTGGTCCGGCACGGGCCGGTCACCCAGCAAGACCGATGGGAAGAAGCCAGTGGATTTTCGCCATCCACGTTGGCGGCCAGCATTGCTGCCCTGGTCTGTGCAGCCGAGTTCGCGAGGGCGAAGGGCAGCCTCAGCGACGCGAGTTTCCTGCTGGATTACGCGGATTTTCTTGAATCGCGCGTCGAACGCTGGACAGTGACAACCGACGGGTCCCTGGTTCCCGGGATTCCGCGTCACTACATTCGCATTCATCCTGCTGCGATCGGCGATGTTTCGCCCGACGAGGATCCCAATCATGGACTCCTCAGCATTGAGAACCGTGCCCCGGACCAGCCATCGCAGTTTCCGGCAAAAGACATTGTGGATGCCGGCTTTCTCGAGCTAGTGCGATACGGCGTACGCAAGCCAGGCGACCCACTCATCGAGGACTCGCTGCGCGTCATCGATGCCATCTTGAAGGTCGAGACCCCGTTTGGTCCCTGCTGGCGCCGCTACAACCATGATGGCTACGGCACCCGTTCGGATGGAGGACCGTATGAAGAGTGGGGACAAGGGCGGGCCTGGCCGCTGCTGACTGGGGAACGCGCCCATTACGAGTTCGCCGCGGGACGTGACGTTCGCGAACTGATTCGCACGATGGAACGATTTGCGTTTCGAGGACGGATGTTGCCGGAGCAGGTCTGGGACAGCCCCGACATAAAGTCGGCCGAGATGTATTTTGGCCAGCCAGCTGGATCCGCCATGCCGTTGATGTGGGCTCACGCGGAGTACGTCAAGCTGCTGCGTTCGGTCGCAGATGGCAAGGTATTCGATCTGATTCCGGTGGTGGCGGAACGATACCTGAAGAATGGCGGCCGCAAAGACCTAGAGGTGTGGACGTCGACGCGCCAAGTCGCACAGGTAAACGCCGGCCAGGTTTTGCGCATTCAGGCGTCTGAGGCATTTCGGCTGCATTGGAGCAGCGATGGTTGGCTATCGTCGAATGACACGCCGTCCACCTCGACTGGAATTGGAATTGCCTTCGCCGATATTGCCGTCCCCATCCAACAGGTTGCCCCCGTCCAATTCACGTTTCTCTGGACGGGCAACAATCGCTGGGAGGGTCACAACTATGAAGTGCGCGTTGCTTTTCGCCAAGTGAATGGAGAATGAACATGCAAATTGGAATGATAGGCCTAGGAAGAATGGGCGCGAACATGGTGCACCGCCTGCTGCAGGGCGGGCACGAATGCGTGGTCTTCGACACGAAACCCACGAACGTTCGGGATTTAGCGAACCACGGAGCGATCGGAGCCAAGTCGCTGGACGATTTCGTATCGAAGCTGAAGCCACCTCGCGCTGCCTGGCTGATGATACCCGCCGCTGTCGTCGATCAGACACTGCACGACCTTGCTACCCGCATGCAAGACGGCGACATCATCATCGACGGTGGCAACTCCCACTACACCGACGATATCCGGCGCGCCAAGGAACTCAAGCCCAAGGGAATTCACTATGTCGACTCTGGGACGAGCGGCGGAGTCTGGGGTTCTGAACGCGGGTACTGTCTCATGATCGGCGGCGAGCAGGATGTTGTCCGGCATCTGGACCCAATTTTCGCCACCCTCTCTCCGGGAATTGCGACGGCCCCGCGCACCCCGGGTCGGGGCAAAGCCGGCGGCACAGCTGAGCACGGCTATCTGCACTGCGGGCCCATTGGCGCCGGCCACTTCGTCAAGATGGTTCACAACGGAATTGAGTACGGCATGATGGCCGCTTACGCGGAGGGCTTGAACATCCTGCAACATGCGAATGCCGGCAGCAAGACGCTTGCGGCGGATGCTGAGACCACCCCGTTGCCACAACCCGAGCTCTATCAGTACCAGTTTTGCTTGCCCGACATTGCCGAGGTCTGGCGTCGCGGCAGCGTGATCGCTTCCTGGCTCCTGGATCTTACGGCGACCGCTTTACTGAAGGAACCGGGTCTGGAGAGCTACGCGGGACGTGTATCCGATTCCGGCGAGGGACGCTGGACAGTCCGGGCCGCCATTGATGAGGCGGTCCCTGCGCCGGTGTTGACTGCCGCACTCTATGAACGGTTCAGTTCTCGCGGCGATGCCGATTTTGCGGATCGAGTTCTGTCGGCGATGCGTCATGAGTTCGGGGGACACGTAGAAAAGGCTGCTTGACGGATGGCAATGACGAACCTCGATTCCGATGCCTTTGTCTTCTTCGGTGCTACCGGGGATCTGGCGTTCAAACAGATCTTCCCGGCGCTGCAAGCAATGATCCGACACGGTCACTTCGATATGCCGATCATTGGCGTGGCAAAATCCGCGCCAGGCCTTGATCTTGTGGCACGAGCCCGCGAGAGCCTTGAGCAGCACGGAGGCCTGGATCCTGAAGCGTTCAAGGTGCTTTCGGCAAGACTGCAGTACGTCAACGGAGACTACGGCTCGCAGCAGACCTTTCGCGATTTGCGAAAGGCGCTTGGCAGTGCGTCTCGACCTCTCTATTACCTTGCCATCCCGCCAGATCTGTTTGCCACCGTAGTCGAAGGCCTGGCCCACACCGGTTGCGACAAGGGCGCGCGCGTTGTCGTCGAAAAACCTTTTGGCCGCGACCTCGCGTCCGCGCAGGAGCTCAACAGAATTCTCCGTCAGTCCTTCAAGGAATCGGCAATCTTCCGGATCGATCATTACCTCGGTAAGGAAGCCGTCCAAAACCTGCTCTACTTCCGCTTCGCCAACTCGTTTCTGGAGCCGATCTGGAACCGGAATCACGTCCGGAGCGTGCAGGTCACGATGGCCGAGACCTTCGGCGTGCAGGGTCGCGGAGTTTTATACGAAGAGCTAGGTGCGATCCGCGACGTCGTGCAGAACCACATGTTGTCGGTGGTGGCGTTGCTCACGATGGAGGCGCCAACCGGCCGAGATCCAGACGCCTTGCGCGACGAGAAGCAGCGCGCGTTCCGGGCCATGCGACCGCTCACTCCGGCCGACGTCGTCCGCGGTCAGTTTCGTGGCTACCGCGACGAAAGGGGAGTCGCAGCGGACTCGCAAATCGAAACATTCGCCGCCGTCCGGCTATACATCGACACGTGGCGTTGGGCAGGGGTTCCGTTCTACATTCGCGCCGGCAAGCAGATGCCTGTCACGGCAACGGAAGTGATGGTCGAACTCAGGCGCCCACCCCAGGCAGTATTCGACGTGATCGACCAAAGTGAAACGAACTACTTTCGATTTCGCCTTAGCCCGAATGTATCGATCGCTCTGGGTGGGCGGATCAAGATGCCCGGAGAAGCCATGGTCGGCGAAGACCTGGAACTGATTCTGCGACCCGGCTCAGCCGACGAGATGGTGCCGTACGAGCGGCTGCTCGGGGATGCTATTCGCGGCGATCCTCTGCTGTTCGTTCGCGAAGACGGTGTGGAAGCTGCTTGGGGTGTTGTGGATCCGATCCTGGGAAACGTGACGCCGCTCCATGAGTACGAAGCAAATACCTGGGGGCCGGTCGAGACGGACCAGCTAATGTCCGACGGCGACCGCTGGCACAATCCGGCAACCGCAGAAGAAACTCAACCGAGCCGCGACTGTGTTGAGAGGCAACCGCGAAAAGCATAAGGAGTGAGGTTATGGCTGTTGAAGCTTCGGGACAACTCAAGTTGCAGATGCTGCGAGACAAGGCGACGCGCTTGCGGATCGACTCGGTTCGTTCCACTACGGAGGCTGGCAGTGGACACCCAACCAGTTGCGCCTCCGCGGCAGAGATCATGTCCGCACTCTTCTATTCCGTGATGCGTTACGATCCCCGCGATCCGCACCGGCGGGACAGCGACGTATTCGTTCTGTCCAAGGGCCACGCTGCGCCAATCCTTTATGCCGCGTGGGCAGAGGCCGGCGCCTTTCCGCGCGAACGACTGCTGACGTTGCGGAAGATCGATTCTGACCTGGAAGGCCACCCCACTCCCCGCTTGCCATTCGTGGACGCAGCGACCGGCTCGTTGGGGCAGGGCTTGTCGGTTGCTGCGGGCATCGCCATTAATGCGAAACAACTCGAGAATTCCGATCAGCGCGTTTATGTCCTGATGGGCGATGGCGAGTCGGCAGAGGGTTCGGTATGGGAGGCAGCGCAGTGGGCGGCTCTCCACCGCCTCAATAATCTCTGCGCGACGATCGATATCAATCGGCTGGGCCAGAGTCAGCCAACGATGCTGGAGTGGGAGCTGGAAGTCTACAACGCTCGTTGGAAAGCATTCGGCTGGCAGACATTGATCGTCGATGGACACAGCATTCCCGATCTGCTTGCAGCCTATGAGACCGCCGGCCGGTCTACCGATCGGCCGACAATCGTGCTCGCCCGGACGCTGAAAGGCAAAGGGCTGGTCGGCATCGAGGGCCTTGAGCATTGGCATGGCAAGGCACTCGCCAAAGACGCCGCCGCGAAGGTCATCGCCCAACTC
>Ga0157369_10001009_pt1 | contig 35450 bp, 21 predicted proteins | sample C25metaG_FD_113461 | JGI IMG/M metagenome (GOLD analysis project Ga0157369, IMG submission 113461) | Corn rhizosphere microbial communities from Kellogg Biological Station, Michigan, USA - C2-5 metaG | ecosystem: Host-associated > Plants > Roots > Rhizosphere > Soil | place: USA: Michigan... | reverse complement strand
TGCTGCGTCGGTTCGCAGATGGAAACACACGCCTTCCACGCTTTCGGGATCTACTACGAGGCGCCGCACAAGCTCTGGGACAGCCAGTACGCTCCCACGACTTTGGATTGGGCGACCGAAGGCATGAAGCTCCCGATGGACACCGATCTTCCAATCGGCGATTCGGCCACGTTGAAGATTGCTTCCGGCAACTCTAAGACGTTCACGCTCGCGCTGCGCCGTCCGTACTGGGCCACCAACGGATTCACCGTGAAGGTGAACGGCAAGGCCTGGAAGAGCGTTGCCAAGCCCGACAACTGGATCGAGATCAATCGCAAATGGAAAGCCGGCGACACCGTCGAGCTCGTTCTTCCCAAGACGCTGCGCAAGGAACCGCTGCACGATAATCCGAACCGCATGGCGATCATGTGGGGACCGCTCGTGCTCGCCGCCGATCTCGGGCCGGAACTCGATCGCAGAAGTTTCCGTCAGCCGGGCTTCACTCCGCCCGCTCCCGCGCCGGCGCTGATCACGGACGCGCCGGTCAATGCCTGGCTCAAGCCGGTCTCCGGCAAAGCCGGTGTCTTCCGTACCGCCAACGTCGGCCTGAAAGAGGACGTGGATTTCGCGCCCTTCTACGAGATGCCGAAGCGCCGCTACGCCATCTACTGGGACGTGTTCACGCCCAGCGAGTGGGCGGCCAAGTCTGCTGCGTACGAGGCCGACCAGGAGAAGAAGAAGAAACTGGAAGCCGCAACCGTCGCCTTTGCTCAGCCCGGCCAGATGCAGACCGAGCGCGACTTCAACCAGCAGGGCGAAGAGAGCACACCGGTGCAGCTCAACCAACGCTACGGCCGCGTGGCGAGCAAGTGGTTCTCCTTCGACGTGCCCGTCGAGCCGGCCACGCCGATGAAGCTGATCGTCACCTTCAGCAACGAAATCCGCGGCCGGGGCAAGGGCGCGTGCGATGTTCTCGTCGATGGCAAGAAGCTCGGTGAGCAGACCGCCGACCGCCGCACACCGGAGCAGGACCCGAAGTTCTGGGACGTGGAATATCCGCTTCCGTCCGACTTGGTGAACGGCAAGCAGAAAGTTACCGTCCGCTTCCAGGCCCAGGAGGGAGCAGTAGTTCCGGGCGTCTTCGGCATCCGCGTAGTCCGCGCCGACGTCGCGCGGTAGTCGACGTGGTACCGCCGGCGTCTCGCCGGCCACGCCGATCTACACCAACAAAAAGGCGCAGCCTCGGCTGCGCCTTTGTCGTTGCTGCAGATGCCTACTGCGGATTCGCCGTCATGGTCACGCGGTGATCGGTCGTGATCGGCCAATACTCGAGCCACTGCTTGCGAATGCCTTCCGTTTCTTCAATCAGCTTCTGGCTCGGTTGTTTCCCGTGTTCCACCACCATCACCATGCCGGTGTTGAAGGCGCGTTGGGAGTGGTTGACGTCCGGAGTGCGCGGCCCTTCGACCGCGATCACATCCTGGATCGTCACCTTCGTCCGGTCAGCTTTGAAGATCGGATGACCATTCGCGTCGCGTCCTTGTGGCTGGAGATTTCGGAGGATGAAGAAGTCCGGCACCTCCGCCGGCGAGATGATTCCCATCAGGTAGAGATCCAGGTACGACCAGCCCGTCGACGGGACGTAGTAATCGTCGTCGAGCTGCGTGAACGTGCCGTCAAAGTTGTCCTGCCACACGCCGCCGCCCATCGCCGACGCCTCGATCGGACGCCGGTACGGGTAGGGAACCTGCGCCTGCAAACCGCGCGCCCAGTGCGTCGGGCCGAGCTGGATGGTCTCGTTCCCGACCTTCGCCGAAACGAACGCGCTCCAGCGATGTCCCATCTCGTGCGCGATCTGCGACATCCCGTACATGTACGGCGGGAACTCTCCGTCCTGCGTCAGTTCCGAGAGCTGTGCGCGATAGGCCGTGATGTCATGATCGGTGCCAACCGGAGCGTCTTTCGGCGGGCGCTCCGCCATCTGCACGGCGCCTGAGTACACCGGCTGGATGAACTGCCATTGGAACCGTCCCGCGCTGCAGTAACTCGCCAGCCCGCGCTGTTGCGCGCCGATGCCGGTCACCGCCGGACCCGTGCTGCCGAGCGGCCCGGTGCTCGGCGTGCCCGCTTCCTGGTTGTCGACGCGGAAGTCCGAGTAGTAGGCAAGGAAGTCGAACTTATCCCCCAGCGCCTTGATCACGCTGCACGTCATGTCCCGCGGATTCGGCAGCTGGAGGTAATGGAACGATTCGTAAACCACCGGGAATGGGCCATCCGTCGGTTTCAGCGACGAGAAGTGAACTTCCGGCTCGCGGATGCCGGCGATTTTGACCACGCGCGGCTGCACGTGTCCCACCGCCTGCTCCGAGCCTGCCGCGGCCGTTTCCGCCGACACAAAAATCTGCGTCGCGCCTTTCAGCTCCGGCGGCAGCGTTCCCTGGACGGAGATCGTGTTGCCGCTGGTCTTCACCGTGCGCGACAGGCCAGGGCCGGCCGCAAAGTAGCGTGACCGCCCGCCGTTCGCGCGCCCAAAACCTGCGAAGCCGCGAATCGTCCACACCGCGTCATGCGTTGTCGCGCTGGGCGCGGGCTTTTGCTTGTCGAGGAAGATGCGATAGCCGATGCCTGCGATCCCGGCATCGCCCTCCGCCAGCACCGGGCCGCGCGTCTCCAGGCTGACTCCGAGGAACAATCCGCCGATAGACGAAATCTTCACGCTGCGAACGTCGAGGTTCGCGGCGGCCGAAGCATTCACTTCGCCGGGAATCGTCGCCAGCGGCTTCGCCGAATCCTCCGAGATCGTCGGATATACGCCGACGATCGCGTCCTTCGCCGTCAGCTCCTGGTACGACATCTCGATCACGCCGCTGTTGTGCAGCACCGCCTGGAAGCGGTTGATCGTCTTCGTCCACGTAAAGTCCTGGATGTTGCCCCACGGTTCGGTCACGTCCCACGTGATCACCGCGCGGTCATCGAGTTCCTTAGCATAACGCGCGCCGTACATGCGCGGCTTCATGAAGACGCAGATCGCGGGCACGGTGTTCAGGATCGTTTCAGCGGCCTCGGCAAGTTGGTCAAAGCGTCCGATCTGCACGCCTCCCAACCGTCCCGCGGCCGCGCCGCGAACCTGGTCGCCCATGCCGAGTCCGGCATTGGCGTTCGTCCCCGCTCCCCCGAAGCGGATGGACCCGTTTCCGCCGACCGACAGCGAATCCCACGTCTTGCCGGCGAACGGGAATTTCACCTTCTGCAGCGTGACGTCGCTGCCCTTGATCTCCGGGCCGAAGTCGGAGTCCCATGCCAGCGGCAGGTTCTCCACGCGATATCCGCCACCGCCTTTTGCCGGCGTGAAGCGCAGCGTGTGCTGCGCGAGATCGAACATGTTGGAGTGCCCAAGCACGCCTTCATCGAGTTCGAGCAGGATCAGGTCGCCTTGTACCGTGACCTTGCCGATCGACTTGCCGGGCTCCTGCTGCCTGCCTTGAGCGAACATCGCGACGTTCAAGAAGAGGAGAGTAGAGAAGAGAATTGCGAGTAGAACAATCGAGCGGAGACGTTTCACGAGCTCCTCACTTAAATGTTTGCAAGATGACGACTTCGTGGAGCATTGTATGGATAAAATATCCGATGTCAAAACCCGCAGATTTTAAAGGACTTCTCCATCCCATGATCGCCAAATCCAGATTGTCCGGCACGGCCTTGCTGGTTGCGCTTTTATTCGTCGCGGGCAGCGCGCTGGCACAAACTGCCACCGCTCCCGCACCGCAGACTCCGGCGCAGCCGAAGGCGCCGTCTCACGCCGACTTGCTGCGCGGCGAATACGGCCGCTATCGCGCCAACAACGACTTGCTCTTCTATCACCTCGACGTGCGCGTCGATCCCGAGAAGAAATTCCTCTCGGGCAAGAACACGATTCGCTTCCGTATGCTGCAGGACGACAACCGCATCCAGCTGGATCTCTATCCGCAGCTCGCCGTCGACAAGATCCTGCTCGGCGACGTGCCGCTCAAGTTCCAGCGCGACGAAGGCGCCGTGTTCGTCGATTTCCCAGAGACGCTGAAAGCAGGGAAGGTCTACAGCATCGACTTCCACTACTCCGGACATCCGCTCGAGTCGGGCCGCTTCGGCGGGATCACCTTCAAGAAGGATCCGTCCGGCCACGACTGGATCAACACCGCGTGCGAAGGCCAGGGCGCGAGCATCTGGTGGCCCAACAAAGACCAGTGGCGCGACGAAGTCGAGAACATGCGGCTCAGTGTCTCGATCCCCAACGGCCTCGTCGACGTCTCGAACGGAAAGTTCGCCGGCAAGACCGATCTCGGCGACGGTTACACGCGCTGGGACTGGGATATCGAGTACCCCATCAACAACTACGACGTCTCGCTGAACATCGGGAACTACCAGCACTTCGATGACAAGCTCGGCGGCCTGCGCCTGGACTTCTACGCTCTGCCCGAACACATGGACGGAGCCAAGCGGCAATTCGCGCAGGCGAAGGGCATGATCGAGGCCTACCAGCATTACTTCGGCGAGTATCCCTTCAAGAAGGACGGCTACAAGCTGATCGACGCGCCGTATTCCGGCATGGAGCACCAGAGCGCCGTCACCTACGGCAACCACTTCGCCAATGGCTACCTCGAGCGCGACTGGACCGGCGTCGGCATCAGTCCGAAGTTCGATTTCATCATCATCCACGAGAGCGGGCACGAGTGGTTCGGCAACGCCATCACCGCCGCCGACCGCTCCGACATGTGGATCCACGAAGGCTGGACCACGTACCTCGAAGGCCTCTACGTCGAGTATCGCTGGGGCAAGGCCGACGGCCTCAAGTACGTGAACGGCTACAAGTCGAAGGTCAGGAACGACCAGCCGATCATCGCCGCGCGCGGCGTCAACGCCACCCCGCCGCAGGACCAGTACTTCAAGGGCGCGCTCATGCTCAACACCGTGCGCAGTGTCATCAACGATGACAAGCGCTGGGGCAAGCTCCTCCACGACGTCTTCCAGCACTTCAAGTACAAGAACATCATGACGGAAGAGCTCGTCGCCTACATCAACCAGCAGGCCGGCCAGGACCTGACGCCCATCTTCAACCAGTACCTGCGACACACCGCGATCCCGACACTCGACCTGAAATTCGACGACGCGAACAAGACGGTGCAGTACCGCTGGATCGTCGACGAAAAAGACTTCGCCATGCCCGTGCGCGCCGGTGACTCCGCGAAGTGGCAGATCATCCGCCCAACAACAGACTGGCAAACGATGCCGACAACGCTGAAGAAAGACGACTTCGCCGTCGCGATCGACCTCTACTTCATCAACGTCAAGAAAGAGTAGTCACCGGTGCCCCACGTTCGCCTTCGGTGGGCTAACGTGGGGCTTTTCATGTTTCGAACGAAAGCGCCAGCGTCCTTGTGTGGACGCGGGCGACTCGCCCGCGTTGTCGCGGCGAAGTCGCGATGGTACCGCCGGCGCCTGCCCTGAGCGAAGTCGAAGGGTCTCGCCGGCCACGCCAATCTTCAGGCTGGAGGCCCGCCGCCCTGGCGGGCTCAAGCTCAGTCGCACCCGCGTTCACCTAATCTCGATTTCCAGCCGAAGCCCGGGTCACGCAACTCCAGCCCGAAGGGCGCCTGACTGGTGCCCAGCGCTTCAGCGCTGGGCACCAATCAACCGCCCTGCCGGGCTTACTCGGCCTCTGTCCGCAATCGATCCGCGGCGCGACCCCATTTCTGTCAATGACGCTCGCCACCTCGAGGCGTATTCGCGATCACCGATTCTCAAACGCTCTCGCAGTACTCTCCCAAGATCGGCACCCACACGGGTCCCGTTCTGGAACAGCCGCTCTTTGACAAATCGAGGGATCGGCCGGGATCCCTAGGCTCTAAGTCCTTTAGATTTCGGGATCGACGGGATCAATCCCGGGGGACACTCCCCCTCAGGGATCGCGCAGGGATCACCCCAGGGAGCGACAGGGATCCACCTACTTAACTCCTTTAAACACAGGGATCGAAGGGATGGGCTTACCACGCGATTGTGCGCTACCTCACAGACTTGGATACTGTATCCCCGCTAATTTGCGGCCATGTCCGACGCGCGCATAGCCGAAGAACAGAAGCGGGACGAAGGTCTCGTCTTCAACGTCATGCGCTTTTCGGTGCACGACGGGCCGGGGATTCGGACCACCGTTTTCCTGAAGGGCTGTCCGCTGCGGTGTCCGTGGTGCCACAACCCGGAGAGCCAGTCGGCGAAGCTCGAGGTCATTTACTTTCCCGAACGCTGCGCGCGCTGCGGAGACTGCGTCGAAGCGTGCCCGAACCATGCGCTGTCGCTGGACGGCGAGGTTCGGATCGACGAGAAACTCTGTCGCCGCTGCGCCATATGTGTCGAGGCTTGCCTGGCACGCGCGCGCGAATTGGCGGGCGAATGGGTTTCGGTGGGAACGCTGCTCTCCCACGTCGAGCGCGACCGCGTTTTCTACGAGGAATCCGGCGGCGGCGTCACGCTGTCAGGCGGGGAGCCGCTGCAACAGCCGCGCTTCGCCGAAAGATTCCTGCGCGCCTGCCGCGACCGAGGCATTCACACGGCGCTCGACACCTGCGGTTACGCGCCGGCGGAATCGTTCCGCCGCGTCGCCGAGTACGTCGACCTGTTCCTCTTCGACCTGAAGGTCATCGATCGTGACCGGCATCGCGAAAGCACCGGCGTTCCGAACGACCTGATCCTCGCCAACCTCCGTTGGCTGGCGGAGCAAAAGCGTCCGGTGATCGTCCGCGTGCCGGTGATTCCCGGTCACACCGACGGCGAAGAGAACCTGGCGGCAATCTCGAAACTGGCGCAGTCACTGGGGCTGTCGCGAGTCGACCTGCTGCCGTATCACAAGATCGCGGCCGACAAGTACCGGCGCTTGCACTTGGATTACCGCATGGGCGGCGCGGAAACGCTGCCGGCCCAACGAATGAGCGAAATCGCAAAGAGTTTTTCCCACGACGGTTTCCGCGTGCGGATTGGAGGCTGAAATGATGACCGAACGCGTAGCCAGATTGCGCCGCGAGACCATCGAGACGAAACCGTGGGTTTCCATCGAGCGCGCCCGGCTGATGACCGAGTTCTACAGGAACGACCGCAGCGCGTCCGCGCCGGTGCGAAGGGCGAAGTCGCTCGCATACCTGATGGAGCACAAGACGATCTACATCGGGCGTGACGACCTCATCGTCGGCGAGCGCGGCGAAGCGCCGAAGGGAACCCCGACATTTCCCGAGCTCTGCTGCCACACGATGGAAGACCTCGAGATTCTCAACACCCGCGAAAAGATCTCGTATTCCGTCAACAACAACGCGCGCGAGGTCCAGAGAACAGAAGTCATCCCATACTGGCAGGGTCGCTCGATCCGCGAGCTGATGTTCGCGGAGATGACGCAGGAGTGGAAAGACGCGTACGAAGCGGGTCTCTACACGGAGTTCATGGAACAGCGCGCGCCCGGCCACACTGTCCTCGGCGATGTGATCTACCACAAGGGCCTGCTGGACCTAAAGGCGGAGGCGGAAGGGGCGATCGCACAGCTGGACCTGCTCAACGATCCTGCCGCGTACGACAAGCGCGAAGAGCTGCGGGGAATGATCATCGCCGCGGGTGCGGTGATGCGGTTTGCCCAGCGTCATGCCGAAGTCGCGGAGCAGATGGCGGCGAGCGAGTCCGATCGGCAACGCAAGCAGGAGTTGCTGCGGATCGCGGATGTCTGCCGCTGGGTTCCCGCGCACGCGCCGAGAAACTTCTGGGAAGCGCTGCAGGCGTACTGGTTCACGCACCTCGGCGTGGTGACGGAGCTGAACACATGGGATTCGTTCTGCCCCGGCCGATTCGATCAGCACCTGGTTCCGTTCTATCGCCACGATGTCGAGTCCGGAACCCTCTCGCGCGAGTTCGCTACCGAGCTTCTCGAGTGCCTGTGGGTGAAGTTCAACAATCAGCCGGCGCCGCCGAAGGTGGGCGTGACGGCGGCGGAGAGCGGAACGTACACCGACTTCGCGAACATCAACAACGGCGGGCTGAAGCGCGACGGCAGCGACGGCGTGAACGAGGTCACGTATCTCATTCTCGATGTCATCGACGAGATGCACCTGCTGCAGCCCTCGTCGAACATCCAGTTGAGCCGGAAGAATCCCGACCGTTTCCTGCGGCGCACGCTGGAGATCGTGCGGCAAGGTTGGGGACAACCGTCGATCTTCAACGCCGACATGGTGGTCGAGGAGCTGCTCCGGCAAGGGAAGTCACTGGAAGACGCGCGCTGCGGCGGGACGTCAGGATGCGTTGAGACGGGCGCGTTTGGCAAAGAGGCGTACATCCTGACCGGATACTTCAACCTGCCGAAGGTGCTGGAGATCACGCTGAACAACGGCGTCGATCCGCGCACCGGGAAAAAGATCGGCATCGAGACCGGCGATCCGCGGAAGTTCGAAAACTTCGAGCAGCTCTTCGATGCATTCGAGCGGCAACTGAAGCACTTCGTCGAGATCAAGATCCGCGGCAACAACGTGATCGAGCGGCTCTACGCCGAGCACATGCCCGCGCCGTTCCTGTCGCTGCTGGTGGACGACTGCATCGCCAAGGGCCGCGACTACAACGACGGCGGTCCGCGCTACAACTCCACGTACATCATGGGCGTGGCGCCGGGCACCTGCACCGACAGCCTCGCCGCGATCCAGAAGCATGTGTTCGAAGACAAGCGGATCACGATGGACGAACTTCTGCGCGCGCTGGCGGAGAATTTCGAAGGACACGAGAAAGTCCGTCTCCTGCTGTGGAATCGCTCGCCGAAGTATGGCAATGACGATGACCGGGCCGACGATCTGCTGCGCCGCGTCTTCGATTTGTTCTACGACGCGATCAACGGCAGGCCGAACACCAAGGGCGGAACGTATCGCGTGAACTATCTCTCGACCACGTGTCACGTGTACTTCGGCTCGGTGACGGGCGCGACGCCCGACGGACGCCGCGCATGGGAGCCGCATTCCGACGGCATCTCGCCGGTGCAGGGCGCGGACCGTTGCGGACCGACCGCGGTGCTGCAATCGGCGGCGAAGATGGACCACGCGCGCACGGGCGGCACGCTGCTGAACCAGAAGTTCACGCCGCAAGTGCTGGAGAACGACGAAAACCTCACCAAGCTTGGGCACCTGGTGCGGTCGTACTTCCGGATGGACGGCCATCACATCCAGTTCAACGTGGTCACGGCGGAGACCTTGCGCAAGGCGCAAGCGCGTCCGGAGGAGTATCGCGACCTCATCGTGCGCGTTGCCGGATACAGCGATTTCTTCTGCGACCTGACGCGCGCGCTGCAGGACGAGATCATCGCGCGCACCCAGTACGACAGCTTCGCGGGAGTAGAGGAACCGGCTGAACCGGTGTCAGTGCGAGAATAGGAGAAGATCAGGAGTTCAGGACGATGAACGCGATCAAGCTCATTCTCGGCGGCATCGTGGCGGTTCTTTCGGCAATCGGCCTGACGGTCGTTCTCTTCGGTATTCTGGCGATCGCCGAAATAAGCCGTCAGCAGAAGGCGGCGGGTCTCGGCGCTGTGGCGGGTGGCTTCTCGATGCTGCTGCACTCGCTCTGGTTCTGGCTCGCGGTCTTCGTGTCGTTCGCGATTGGTTTGTTCCTTAGCTACCGCAAGCTGTACTTGTAAACCCGGCTTGAGGCCGGCCAGAGGCCGGCCCTCCATCAAGCGAGTTCTTTCAGCGCTTCGCCGGCTCCGGCGACATTCGTGAGCCACATCTCGGCGTACTTGCGTGAGAGCACCACGCCCGGCGCGCCGGCGCGGAAAGCGGCGAGCACAGCGGCTTTCACGTCCGACGGTTGCGTGCGTTTTTCCTTGAGCCCGGTCGGAATGTCGATGTCGATGCCGGGATAGATCGGGACCGCGCCGTTCACGTCGGCCAGCGCGCGGCGCGTCTCGCGAGCGACGTACTCGGCGGACATGCCCGCGGTCGGCAGCTTGTCGAGCGACGCTTCGTGCTCGTAGCCGAGCAGGTGGTAGTGCAGATCGAGGACCGCGTCGGGCGTGAGATCGCGGAACACGGTCGACTGCACGTTGCGGATGTACTGCGCGAAGCGCGGACCGGCGCAGTTGTTGTACGCGCAGGGCTTGATGAAGTCGGCCATGGTGGCGAGCCGCGCGTAATCCTGCTCGGCCTGGTAGAAGGGGCTCATCGTGACCAAGTGCATGATGTGCCATCCGACTTGCGCGTTTGGCTTGATCGCCTTGATCGAATTGCGCAGCAGCGCGTAGACCTCTTCCTGGCTGCGGAACCAGAAGCGGTGCCAGAGGATGATTTCGGGATAGTCGAGTAGCAGCCGCCAGAGCGAAACGAAGTTGCCGCTGCCGGCACGGTGATCGGTCTTGAGCGTTTCCTTGACCCAGCGATCGAGCGCGGCGTAGCCGGAGCGAGCGCGCTCCACGTTGATGCCCTGCGCCGAACCTTTGGCGACGCAATACTGGCAGAAGCAGAAAATCCGCGACTCGCCGGTGAAGCGCCCAAAGTGCGCGCCGAGCGTGTTGTTCATCGGGCCCTGTCGTTCGGACTCCCACATCATGCCGTCGAGGTCGTTGTACTTGAACCAGTCTTCGACGAGCGCGGTAAGGAAGGTGCGCGCGTTGGGATTGTTCAGGCAGGTGCTGCCGCCGGAACGCCCGTTGAGATCGACTTCCGCGATCTGCTCGAAACCGGGCATGACGCGAGGGTTGTAGGCTTCCTCGAAGAGGGCGTAGGTTTCTATGCCGCGAGCTTTCGCCTTGGGGATGACGTCGGCGAGGATGTCGAAGTCGCCGAGCTCGGGCGCGCGAACGTCCTTGATGACCGACTTGGCCTCGAACTCCGGATGCAGCTTGGCGTAGCTGCCACCGCGAATCTGGTCGTACTCTTTGCCGCCGTGATCGGGCAAAGGCTGGCCGCGAGTCTGGCGCCCGGCGAGGCCCGTGCCGTAGGTCAAGACGGTCGACATCAGGACGTTGACGCCGCCTTTCTGCTGCAGGTCGTCGAGAACTTTGTCGACGCCTTCGTCGACGAAGGAGCGCGCGCCGATCTGCATGGCGACGAACTTCTTTTTGCCGGAAGGTTTTGGAGCCGCGGCTTGCGGCGCAGCAAGCGTGCGGGACGACTTCGCGAGAAGATCTCCGCCACCAAGCATGGCGAGCAAAGGAAGAGCACTCGCACCTTTTAGGAAGTTGCGGCGGGACGGTTCGTTGGGGTCGTGATCGCGATGGTCCATGAAGTCCTCGATAAGGCGGGAAGGATTTTGAGAAGGAAGCCGGCGCTGGACTAGCCGCTCGGATACTGTATACGATTGGGCGATCAGAAATGTAAGCGCTTACGGGAGTCCTTATATATGCATTCGAGTCGCTGTTCGCGTCGTTCCTTCCTCGCCGGGGCTGCCGCGGTCGCTGGCGCCAGCTTGATCCCAAACCCAGTCAGCGCGATGACCTCGCAGGATCCCGTGCTCAACTCGATCGACGCATCGGGCAAGCGCGTGAACCGCGACCGCGTTGCGTGGCAGGCAATGCCGTTTCCGATGAAGCAGGTTCGATTGCTGCCGGGACCGTGCATGACGGTGCAGGAACTGAACCGCAAATACCTGCACTCGTTGTCGAACGACAGCCTGGCGTACAGCTTCCGGCAGACCGCCGGCCTCGCAACTCCGGGCCAGCCGTATGGCGGCTGGGAAAAACCGGACTCCGAGTTGCGCGGGCACTTCAACGGCGGGCACTATCTCTCCGCAATCGCTCTCACGTACGCGAGCACCGGCGACGACGATCTGAAGAAGAAGGGCGATGCGCTGGTGCAGGACCTGGGGCAGTGCCAGCAGAAGAGCGGATACCTGAGCGCGTTTCCCGACGAATTCTTCGACCGGCTGCGCGAACGCGTACGCGTGTGGGCGCCGTTTTATACGATCCACAAGATCATGGCCGGCTTGCTCGACATGTATCTGCTCACCGGCAACGCGCAGGCGCTCGACATGGTGCAAAAGATGGCGGGCTGGGTCGACTCCTACACCGGGCCGCTGGCGTACGAGCACATGCAGCGCATTCTCGGCACGGAATACGGCGGAATGGGCGAGACGCTCGCGAACCTGTACGCCGTGACCGGAAATCAGCAGTATGTCGGGATCGCGAAGCGCTTCGACAAGAAAGCGTTCTTCGAGCCGCTGGCGGCGCATCGCGACGAGCTGCGCGGGCTGCATGTGAACACGCACATCCCGCAGGTGATCGCTGCCGCGCGACTCTACGAACTCACGCGTGACTCGCACTATCGCGACATCGCGCAGTATTTCTGGGACGAGGTGGTTGCCGAGCGCTCCTACTGCAACGGCGGCACCAGCAACGGCGAGCGCTGGCTGACGGATCCGGGCAAGCTGTCGAAGGAACTCGGACCGAGCACGACCGAAGACTGCTGCGCGTACAACATGCTGAAGCTCACGCGGCACTTGTTCGGCTGGTCGCCGGAAGCGCGCTACATGGACTACTACGAGCGCGTGGTCTTCAACCACCGGCTCGGCACGATCGATCCGGAAACCGGCACGACCATGTACTACTACCCGTTGGGAACCGGCGTGTACAAGCCGTACGCGTCGCCGACGGAATCCTTCTGGTGCTGCAATGGCACAGGCGTGGAAGAGTTCGGGAAGCTGAACGACACCATCTATTTCCACGATCAGGGTTCGGTTTACGTGAACCTGTTCGTTGCGTCCGAGCTGCAATGGCCGGAGAAGAACCTGAAGCTGCGGCAGGAAACCGATTTCCCGCATCAGCAGGGAACGAAGCTCACGGTGCTGAGCGCGAAGCCGAGCGACGTCGCAATTCACGTGCGCATTCCGTACTGGGTGCAGGGCGGCGGCGTGAAGGTGAACGGCAAGCCGCTGGGCGCGTTTGCCAGTCCTGGCAGCTATCTGACGCTGCGTGGTCCGTGGAAGAGCGGCGACACGATCGAGTTGAGCCTGCCGATGGGCCTGCACCAGTCGCCGATGCCCGACGACGAGACGATCCAGGCACCGATGTACGGTCCCGTGGTGCTGGCTGCGAAGCGGGAAGAAGTGCCTCGCGAGAACTGGTATGGGCAGATCACGGGCAGGCGCACGCCGAACGCACAAATGCCTGCCGCGACCGGCAAAACGGACGACGCGACGACGTGGGTCGAGCCCGACGGCAACGAACCGATGCGCTTCCGCGCGAAAGCCGGAGCGACGCAGTCCACGCTGGTGCCGATCAGCCAGATCGTGCACGAGCGGTACGACGTGTATTGGAAGGTGACGCCGCCGGCGCCGCAGTTCCGCGATCGCGGGTGAAATCGCGGTTGCAATGAAACGTTGGTTGGCGTAGTCCTGTTTAGCCGGTGGAATCGCTGTTTCATCTATTGAGAGGACATCATGCTGCCGAAATCTCATTCCGCAGTTGCGGTACGTGTGGTCGCTGTTTTCGTGGTTCTCGTTGTGCTCGCTGGCGGTGTGGCGCTGGCGCAGGCGAACCAGGGTCCGCCCGCAAACGTCACCGGAGTCTGGGTGTTCCGGACGCCAAACACCTACCGCGACGCCTCCGGCCAGCAGGTGCAGGACGGAAATTTCCGTGAGTCGTTCTTCGATCTCAAGCAGGAGGGCGCGACGGTCACGGGCGAGCAGATCGCGGGCAAGCGCCGCCTGCCGATCAGCGAAGGCACGTATTCCGACGGCAAGCTCCACTTCGTCATCGTGACGCGTGGCGGCAATCCTCCGCAGGAGCGTCGCGTCACTTACGACGGCACCGCGCAGGGCAACAAGTTCGACCTCACGTCTACCTTCCCGGGACGAAATCCGGTAAGCGGGTCGCTCGAAACCAGCACGATGCAGGCTGCGCTGCCTCCGGCGCCGCTTCCGTTGCCGGAACTGCACGATGTTCGCGATAACGGGCTGGTGCGCACGCCGCCGATGGGCTGGAACAGCTGGAACAAGTTCGCGGGCCGCGTCACGGACGCCGACGTCCGCGGTGTGGCCGACGCCATGGTCGCCAGCGGCATGAAGGACGCGGGCTACATCTACATCAACATCGATGACACGTGGGAGGGGCCGCGCGACGCGAAGGGAAACATCACAACCAACAAGAAGTTTCCTGACATGAAGGCCCTCGCCGATTACGTGCACTCGAAGGGCTTGAAGATCGGCATTTACTCGTCGCCGGGGCCGAAGACCTGCGCCGGCTACGAAGGAACTTTCGGGCACGAAGACCAGGACGCGAAGCAGTACGCGGCCTGGGGCTTCGACTACCTGAAGTACGACTGGTGCAGCGCCGGCGATATTTATGAAGACAAGGACATGCAGCCGGTTTACCAGAAGATGGGCGACGCGTTGCTGAAGGCCGGACGACCGATCGTTTTCAGCCTCTGCCAATACGGCCGCGACGAAGTGTGGAAGTGGGGCGCGAAGGTCGGTGGCAACCTGTGGCGCACCACCGGCGACATCAGTGACCGGTGGCAGTCGTTGGATCGTATCGGCTTCGGGACGGCCGTGCCCGGCCAACTTCATCAGTTCGACATCAACCAGTACCAGGCCGTGGGGCATGTGAACGATCCCGACATGCTGGAGATCGGCAATGGCGGCATGACGGGTGACGAGTACCGCACGCACATGAGCCTGTGGTCGATGCTCGCGGCGCCGCTGCTCGCCGGCAACGACCTCCGCACCATGACCGACGAGATCAAGTCGATCCTGATGAACAAGGAAGTGATCGCGATCGACCAGGACCCCGACGTCAAGCCGGTCAAGCAGATCTCGGAGCCGAACGCGACGCAAGTAGTGATCTCGCGGCAACTGCACGACGGGTCGACAGCGATCGCGCTGTTCAACCGCACCGACCAGGAAGCGAACATGTCCGTGAACTGGAGCAGCGTGGACCTCGCAGGCAAGAAGCTGAAGGGACGCGACCTGTGGAAGCATGCCGATGTGACGCTTTCCGGCGACAGCTTCAGCACGCCGGTTCCGGCGCACGGCGTGGTGCTGATCAAGGTGTCGGTAGCTAAGTAGTTGACCCGACGGTAGAGAAAAAAGTGGCGCATGGCGCGTCATCTGCGTTTTAATGACGCGCCATGTCGTCGGTAGCAGCGTTTTCCGCACCAGAACGAGGGAGCAGACGGGGGCCGGGCGCAATCCTGGTGTTGTGCCTGGCCGTGAGCCTGCTGGCGATCGTTTATCCCGCCTGGGTGATCCAGCCATTTCGTGCGCAAGGCGCGAGAGAGTTGGCGGTGGCGCTGGAATTCGTCCGTCTGTCACCGATCGTGACGCTGGTGGCCGCTGTCGGCGGAGTGCTGGCTGCAATCATGCTGTGGCCGCGCGGACGGTCCAAGCGGATCGGGGCAATCGTCGCGCTCGTTCTGCTGCTCGCCAGCGCCGCGGTCGCGCGCATCGACTACTTCGAACTGATGTTCCGCCCGAATCCGAATCCCCGTTTCGTGGCCATCGCTCAGGCTGCGGTCGACGCCGATGACATGGTGATGGTTGTGCACTCCGGTACCGAAGCGCACGCCTACCCGATCCGGTTCATGGCTTATCACCACCTGGTGAACGACAGCGTCGGCGGAACGCCTGTCGTGCCCACGTATTGAACGCTCTGTCACACCGGTCTGGTGTGGAAGAGAACAATCAACGGGCGAGTGCTCACGTTTCATCTTGCCGGCATCAACAATCAGAATTTCCTGATGCGCGACGACGAGACGGGCAGCTTCTGGCAGCAGATCACCGGCCGCGCAATTTCCGGACCAATGCGCGGGGCCGCGCTGGAACTGGCGAGCACCGACGAAGTCAGCTTTTCCGTCTTCCGCAGCGAATGGCCGCAGGGAACCGTGCTCGCGCCCGAGCCGAGATTCGTGAAGAAGTATGCGTCGAAGGATTGGGACCAGCACATGTCAAAAGAGCGAACGGTGCTGTCGTTCCCGCAGTCCGGTATCGCCGACCGCGAACTTATGCTCGGGATGACGGTGGGCGACGCCGCGCGCGCGTTTCCGCTCAAGCGCGTCGAAGAAGAGCGCGTGGTGCAGGACCGAGTCGGCGAGACGCCGGTCGTGCTTGTCGTCGGACCGGATGGCAAGTCGGTGCGCGCGTTCGTGAGCCGTGTACGAGGCCAGGAGACGCAGTTCTTCCGCTCGCAGCAGGGACCGTGGTCCTTGGTGGATGCGACGGGCGCGAGCCAATGGGACTTCCGGGGCTGCGCCACGTCAGGTCCCGCGCAAGGCACGTGTCTCGAGCCGGTCGGGGTCGTCAAAGATTACTGGTTCGACTGGCGCAACTATCATCCCGATACGACCGTCTATCGGCGGTGACGCGTGCGGCGCGAAACCTCTCGTGTTAGAGTAGCGCCACTGCAAGCTTGCATCCGCATCGAGGGGACGTAGTGTTTCGCGCATCCGTGTCGAAGTGGCTCGGTTGGCTCGTTGCCGGCCTCATCGCGTCCGCACTCTACCTGTACGCCTTCCCAAGTCCCACTGTGACGTACGTCGCCGGAGTGTTGATCCATAGCGCGCTGGGCGTGTTGGCGGTCGTCCTGTTCCTGTGGCAGGTCACGCGACAGTTTGGCCAGTGGACGGTCGCGGAGCGTTTCGCGTGGAGCGTGTTTGGCATCTCGGCGGCGCTCGGCGTCGTGTTGTTATTCATTGGGACCGCGAGGCCTCAGTGGTCATGGCTGTACGCCCACGAGATCGCGTCGCTCGCCGCTGTGGTGTTTCTCGGCGCGATCTGGATGGCGCGTCAAGGATGGTTTGGGTCGACGCCAGCTGCGCCCGCACTGCGTCTTGTGGCCTGCGTTGTTGCGGTGGCGATCGTTTCGTTCCTGTCGTACCAGAATCGCAACGGCCGCTGGTACAGCACGCACGTCATCCAGAATCCGGAGACAGCTCCGGTTACGATGGACGGCGAGGGCGACGGCCCCAACGGACGTTTCTTTCCCAGCTCCGCGCAGACCATGGACGGCAAGACGATTCCTGGCAAGTTCTTCATGGAGTCGGAGTCGTGCAAGCGATGCCACAACGATATTTACAACCAGTGGTACTCGTCGGTGCACCATCTCTCGTCGTTCAACAATCAGTGGTATCGCAAGAGCATTGAGTACATGCAGGACGTAGTGGGCACGCGTCCGTCGAAGTGGTGCGGCGGATGTCACGATCCGGCCGTGCTCTACAGCGGGATGATGGACACGCCCATCAGGAAGATCGTGCACACGCCCGAAGCGCAGGCCGGGCTCGGCTGCGTGATGTGCCACTCGGTCGCGCAAGTCAAAAGCACGATGGGACAGGCGGACTTCTTTCTCGAGTATCCGAAGCTGCACGATCTGGCGGCCACCAAGAATCCGGTGCTGCGCGTGCTGCACGACTATCTGATCCGGCTGAATCCCGAGCCGCACCGTCGGGTCTTCCTGAAGCCCTTCATGCGGACCCAGACGGCCGAGTTCTGCTCCACGTGCCACAAGGTACATCTCGATGTTCCGGTAAATCATTACCGCTGGATACGCGGCTTCAACGAATACGACAACTGGCAGGCGAGCGGTGTGTCGGGACAGGGCGCGCGGTCGTTCTATTACCCGGACAAGCCGTCGCAGTGCGCGGACTGCCACATGCCGCAGGTGGCATCGCGCGATGACGGCCAGGTAAATGGCTTCGTTCACTCGCACAGCTTTCCCGGCGCGAACACGGCGCTTCCGGCCGCTTACGAAGACAAGCAGCAGATGGATCTGACGGAGAAGTTTCTGAAGGACAGCGTGACGGTTGACATCTTCGCTATCTCGCCCGCGCGCAAACTCGGAAGCGGCCTGGCCGGGGCGAGCGATCAGGCGACGACATTTGCGGTCGGCGAGGAAGCGGAAGCTAAGGCACCGACCGGCGCCGCTCCAGAGGCGGTTGCCGTCACCGCGCCTCTGGACCGCGTTGGCGCAACCGTGCGACGGGGCGACGACGTCCTGGTCGACGTGGTCGTGCGCACGCGCAAGGTCGGGCACTTCTTTCCCGGTGGCACAATCGATGCCTACGACACGTGGGTGGAGCTGAAGGGCACCGACGACAAAGGCCAAGTCGTGTTCTGGAGCGGTAAGGTCGAAGACGACGGCAAAGGCCCGGTCGATCCCGGTGCGCACTTCTACCGCTCGTTGCAGGTGGATGCGCACGGAAATCCGATCAACAAGCGCAATGCGTGGTCCACTCGCTCAGTGGTCTACGTTCGCTTGATTCCGCCGGGCGCGGCGGACACGGTCCACTACCGGTTGCACGTTCCGTCGAATGCCGCCGGGCGGATACACCTGCAGGCGCGGCTTTGCTATCGCAAGTTCTCGTGGTGGGGAACGCAGTTCTCGTATCTCGGCGAACCGGATCCCAAGCAGAAGGACGCCAAGTTCAACTCGGAGTTCGATGACCGGCCATACGTTTTCACCGGCAGCATGCAGGGGACTTCGGGCAAAACGACAACCGTCCCCGATCTGCCGATTGTGGAGATGTCGTCCAATGAAGCCTGGCTGCAGGTCGCGCCGCAGGGTTCGGCCGTCGCAGCGGCACGCACGGTACTCGACAAAAAAGATTGGACGCGCTGGAACGACTATGGCATCGGACTGTTGCTGCAAGGCGATCTGAAAGCGGCAGCTGCGGCGTTTGAGAAGATCACGGAAATCGATCCGCAGAATCCCGACGGATGGGTGAATCTCGGCCGCGTTGCCGTGCAGGAAGGTGACATGGAACGCGCTCGGAAGATGCTGGAGCGAGCGCTCCAGATCTCGCCCAGGCTGGCACGCGCGAACTTCTTCTATGCCAAGGTGCAGCGCAACGACAGCGATTACGCGGGCGCGGAAAAGTCGCTCACCATCGTGCTCGATCAATATCCGCGGGATCGTGTCGCGTTGAATGATTTTGCGCGCATCCAGTTCCTGGAACGCAGGTATGCCGACGGGGTGGCGACGCTGCGGCGCGTGATGGAGATCGATCCCGAAGACCTGCAAGCGCATTACACGCTGATGCTGTGCTACCAGGGCCTTGGCAAAACGGACGACGCGCAGCGCGAGCAGAAACTATATCTGAGGTTCAAAGCCGACGAGGCCGCGCAGGCGATCACCGGGCCGTACCGGCAGTTGCACGCGGAAGATAACAACGAGCGGCAGGCGATTCACGAACACGTCTCGGCGCCGCTGGGTAAGTTACCGGCTCGCAAGAGCGCCGCCATGCGCACGCAAGGCGGGGCCCTGGGCGGTGGCCGATGACCAAGACGCTCCATTTAGTCTTTGTTCGTGCCACGTTCATCGCGCTTCTTTGCCTGCTCTCAATCGGCGCCGCATTCCCGCAGACCGCGTCCATCCACTTTACCGACGTGACCGCGTCCGCCGGAATCCATTTCCAGCACAACAACGGCGCTTTCGGCCGGAAGTGGTTGCCGGAAACGCTTGGCCCGGGCGCGGCGTTCATCGACTACGACAACGACGGCTATCCCGACCTCCTGCTCATTAACGGCGAAGATTTCCCCGGACACGCCGTCCATGGCCGCACGACGATGAAGCTGTACCACAACAATCGCAATGGCACGTTTACCGATGTGACCGCGCGCGCCGGCCTCGCGATCTCGATGTACGGGATGGGTGTTGCCATCGGCGACTACGACAACGACGGATTCGACGACATCTTTGTCAGCGCGCTCGGACAGAGCCGCCTCTTCCATAACAACGGCAACGGCAGTTTCACCGATGTCACCAAGACGGCCGGTTTGTCGGGTCCGAACGAATTCAGCACCGGCGCGGCGTGGGTGGATTACGACAACGACGGGAAACTCGACCTGGTGGTGGCGAATTACGTGCAGTGGACACCCGCCAACGATCTCTTCTGCACGATGGATGGCACGCATAAGTCCTACTGCACGCCGGAGTCGTACAAAGGGACGTCCGTCCGCCTCTGGCACAATCTCGGCAACGGCCGCTTTGAAGATGCGACACAGAAGGCAGGGCTGAACGATGCGGCGTCGAAGGCGCTGGGCATCGCGATCCTCGATTACAACGGCGACGGCTGGCCTGACCTGCTGATCGCCAACGACACGCAACCAAACAAGCTCTACGAGAACAGGCACAACGGCACGTTCACCGAGCGGGGCGTGACGGCGGGCGTGGCCTACAGCGAAGACGGCGTCGCGCGCGCCGGCATGGGAGTGGATGCGGCCGACTACGACGGCTCCGGCAGGCCCAGCATCGTGATCACGAACTTCTCCAACCAGATGCTCTCGCTGTATCACAACGAAGGGAACGGACTGTTCGTGGACGAAGCGCCGCATACCAGCATCGGCCGCGACAGCCTGCTGACGCTCGGCTTCGGATGCTTCTTCTTCGATTACGATCTCGACGGCAAGCCTGACATCTTCGTCGCCGACGGCCATATCGAGAGCGATATCGAGCGCATCCAGAAGCAGATCGCGTATCGCCAACCGCCGCACCTGTTCCACAATCTCGGCGGCGGAAAATTCCAGGACGAAGCCGCGCACATGGGACGCGAGTTCGACCTGCCGCGCGTGGCACGCGGCGCGGCCTACGCCGACATCGATAACGACGGCGATCTCGACGTGCTTGTCATGACCAATGCCGGCCCGGCGCTACTGTTCCGCAACGACGGCGGCACGAATCACAGCCTGCGTGTGAAGCTCGTGGGACAGCGATCGAACCGCGACGGCATCGGCGCGGTGGTGCGCGTCACCGCCGACAACGGCAAGCAATGGCAGATGATGCGCAGCGGATCGTCGTACCTGTCGCAGAGCGAACTGGTGCTGACGTTCGGGCTGGGACCGAAGCCGCTTGCGTCTTCCATTGAGGTTAGGTGGCCGAGTGGCCAAGTCGACAAACTCGATCGCGTCGCCGCCGATCAGACGATCACCGTGCAGGAAGGCAAGGGAATCGCCTCCAGCCGCAAATACTCTCCCCGCTCGCAGGCGAGGCCGACTGGAACCGCCGCCGGACGTTAAGGGCTCATCGAATTGGCCGCGAGATACCCCATCGGCTCGATGCCGAATGCGTCGGCGACCCGGTTGAAGAAGGCGAACATCGCGATGATGTAGACGGCTTCCGCGATCTGATCGTCGCTCCACCCCTCAGCGCGAAGTTTGTCGGTATCAGTGCGGCGCGTGCGATGCGCCTCACGCGTGACCAACTCCGTGAATTCCAGCAGCGCGCGCTCCGCCGCCGTAACCGGCGCCGCGGCAAGTTCTCCGCGAGCCAGCGCCTGCACGATCTCTTCATTCGCTCCCTGAACACGCAGGAAGTAAGCGTGAGAGTCCACTCAATACGGGCAGTGGTTCAGCGCCGAAACGTAGGTGGCGATCATCTCCTTTACGCGCCGCGTGAGATGCCCTTCGCTGAAGTGCACGGTATCGGAGAAGCCGAGGACGCTGCGCAGAAAGTCTGGCCGCGCGCTGAAGCACTTCAGGATGCCCGGCACCTGCTTGCGCCCGCGTAGAGCGCGCCATTCGTCGTATGCCTTGGCGACGTCGCCCGTGGCCTCGGCGTCTTCGATGATGCGGATATTCGTCATGATCTGTGCCTTTAAAGCTGGACGTCCTGCGAGTGTCCGCTGAATTCGATCGTCTTCGTCGCGTTGTCGCCGGCGAGTCGGATTTGCAGCCGACGTTTCTTGTAGGGAGCCTTGGTGCCGGTCGAGCCGCGCAGCGACAGTTTCTTCGCCGCGTCGTTCCACTTCACTTCCGTTCGGCTCCAGGTGCCGTGGCGGTATCCGAAGCTGATGCCGTCGTCTTCGTACATCGAGAACGTCCCGTCGGCACCGGGATAGACGACGAACGTCACCGGTTCCTCGCTCTGTTCGCCGGTGTGCTGCTTGACCGGACCAAATGGAATGATGCTACCGGCGCGAACGAAGAGCGGAGTTGTTGCGAGATCGACGGCACGGCTGATCTCGCGCCCGCCCTGCTGCCGCTCTTCCGTCCAGAAGTCGTACCAGTCGCCGCGCGGCAGGTACACGCTGCGCGATGTCGCGCCCTTCTCCGTGACCGGGGCCACGAGCATGTCGCGTCCCCAGAGGTATTCGTCACCACGAGCGGCCGCCGCGGCGTCATCCGGATAGTGCAGCCACAGCGCGCGGATAATCGGCAGACCGGTTTCGTGGTTCTCGCGCACTGCCGAGTACAGGTACGGCAACAGGCGGTAGCGAAGCTCGAGATACTTCTTGCAGATCGGCTCGACGTCCGGATTGTGCAGTTCGCTCGGATCCGGGTTCTGCGCTTCGCCGTAGTTGGCGACCTCGTTCGGGCCGAGTTCGCCCGTATTCCATTGCCATGGAAGACGAAGCTTCCAGGTGCGTCCATGCGAGCGGAAGAGCGGGCAGAACGAGCTGAACTGGAACCAGCGAACGAAGAGTTCTCCATTGAAGTCTTTGGTCGGGACAAATCCGCCGGTGTCGGTGCCCCAGAGCGGCACGCCGGAAAGCCCAATGTTGATGCCGATGGGCACGTGGTTCTTGAGCGTCTCCCAGGTCGAATAGACGTCTCCCGACCAGAGGAATGGAGCGTAACGCTGCATGCCGGCGTAGCCGTTCCGGTGCAGTGCGTATGGACGCTCATTGGGACGGTCGAGCTGCGGGCCTTCGTAGTGCATGCGGATGCGCGTGAGCCGCGCGGTCGCGTCGAGCGGATCGCCTTCGTCCGGCCACCAGCCGTCGACGCCCAGCGCGAAGTTCTTGCGATGCGCGTCCCACAGGCAGGCCGCCTGCTCGGCGTCGAATCGGTCGACGGGACATGCGTCACGAACCGTGCCACGGAGCGTGCGCGTCAGGATGACGGAATGCAGAATTACGCGGAAGTGCATCGCGTGGAATTCGTCGAGGATCGCTTTCGGCTCAGTAAACACGCGTGGATTGAATTGGAACGAGCCGTTCTCGGTGTTCCAGCCCGAGGGGCAGAAGCCGGTGCCGAGATAGATGACTGCGTCGCAGGGAAGCTTCTTCTCGCGAAACGTCTTGGCGACGCCGATGATTTCGTCGCGGCTGGCGATGGTGCGGTGCGACTGCTGGTAGCCGAGCGACCACAACGGCGGCATCTCCGGCTGTCCCGTGATGCGCGCATATTCGCCCATCGCGCGCGCCGGGTCGGAAGCGTCGACGACAAACGCGTCGAGGTGCAGCGCGGCATCGGGCGTTGCCGGCTTGAAGACGCCGCTCTCGCCGGTGAGGTCGAATGCGCCGAGCGGTTGATGGACAAACATCGCCCAGCCGGCTGTCCCGACGAGCCACTGGATGGGGACGCGTCCGCCAAATGTACGCAGGCGATATCCACCCTGGCCGCTGCGCATCGGATCGACGTTGCCGCGCCGGTCGAACTGCGGACCGCCTTCGCCCATGCCGAGCACCGGCTTTCCGCCGAGCGGGAATGTGACCGCGCCGGTCTGGTCGTCGATCGCGAGCCGCTGGAGTTGGCGTCCATCAGCCGACGAGATGGTGATCACCGGCAGCGTGGGCGAGACTTCAACCCGCAATTGTTCGCGCGACTTGGTCGTCCCTGCGGGAACTGCGGCCGAGAGCGCCGGATTTAGCGCACCGTCATTGGGCGCCTGCAATCCCGCTGCAGGCGCAGACTCGACGAGCCTGATCCTGACTGTGTACGGGCTGATGTGGGAGATCTGGACCTGCGCGGCGCGTCCGCCGATCCGGATCTCCTGGTCGCTGGCGAGAAGCCAGGAGTGATCCACGAGACTGACGGCGGCGGTGGTGCCCAGGAGTTTGAGAACTCGGCGGCGAGGAATAGGATTTTTCATGTTGGTCGAAAGGAATGCGTGGAGCAGTTTATATTGGATACGAAATTTGGAACATGCTACGGTTTTTGGCGTCTCGACGTAACGTGATCCTGTGGATCGCTGGATCGGCTGAAAGGACCGCGATGAGAACCGCAATTGTGGGAGTATTGCTCGTTATGACCGTCTTAGCGCAAGCCTCTGTAACGAAGAAGGCCTACGGCAAGATGCCGGATGGCACGCCAGTTGACGTCTACGTTGTCAAAGATGGTGACATCGAGGCGCACATCATCACCTATGGCGCCACGGTCGTCTCGCTGACGACGCCGGACCGCAATCACAAGAGCGCCGACATCGTGCTCGGCTACGATTCGCTCGACGGATATCTCTCGAAGGGGAACCCGTTTTTCGGAGCCATCATCGGCCGCTACGCTAACCGCATCGCGAGCGCCAAGTTCCCGCTCGACGGCAAAACGTTCAACGTCCCCCAGAATGACGGCCCGAACTCGCTGCACGGCGGGACCAAGGGATTCGACAAGGTTGTGTGGGAAGGCAAGGCGCTCGCCGATGGCGTGGAATTCAAGTACGTCAGCAAGGACGGCGATCAAGGTTATCCCGGCACGCTGACCGCGATCGTCCGCTACACGCTCAAGAACAATGTCCTCCACATTGACTACAGCGCCACCACGGACAAGGACACCGTCGTCAATCTCACGAACCACTCGTACTTCAATCTCTCCGGCGCTGCAGACATTCTCAGCCACGAGCTGAAGCTCAACGCAAGCCGCTACACGCCAGTGGACGCGACGCTGATCCCCACAGGCGAGCTGGCGAAAGTCGAAGGAACGCCGTTCGACTTCCGCAAGGCGACCGCGGTCGGTGCGCGCATCAATGCCAACGACGAGCAGCTCAAGCGCGGCAAGGGTTATGACCACAACTGGGTGCTCGATTCATCCGGCAAGCTGGCCGAGGCCGCCGAGGCTTACGATCCGGCAAGCGGCCGCGTGCTCCAGGTTTGGACCGATCAGCCCGGCATCCAGTTCTACTCCGGCAACTTCCTCGATGGCACCGCGAAGGGCAAGGGAAAAGTCTACGGGCATCGTTCGGGATTCTGCCTGGAGACGCAGCACTTCCCGGATTCGCCGAACCATCCCAAATTCCCGACGACCGAGTTGAAGCCCGGACAGAAGTACCACACTGTCACGGAGTTCCGCTTCTCCTCGCGTTAGCGAGCGAAGCGGCGATGATGTTTAGACGCTTTATCTTCGGGATTCTGGTGTTCGCGGCGGCGGCGAGTGCATGGCCCCAAGCCAAGCCCGAGCCGCCTGCCCGCCTTAAGCCTGCAGGCCCTTCGGTCGAACAGGCTGTCGCGATGGCGGAGCAAGGACGCTGTCGCGAAGCCCTTCCGGTGCTTCGCAGCGGCCTGCCGCGCATGACCGACAAGGTTCAGCGCCTCTCGGCCGCCATGGCGGAAGCCAAGTGCGGCATGGCACTCGACGACTACGCCACCGCCATCGCAGGTCTGTTGCAAATGCGGCGCGATGCTCCGCAGAATCCCGAAGTGCTTTACGTGTGGGCGCACTACTTCTCGCAGATAGCGAATCGCGCCGCGCAGGAGCTCGCATCCACCGAGCCGGACTCCGTCCAGGCGCTGCGGCTGGAAGCCGAGGCGCTCGAAGCGCAGGACAAACCCGACCAGGCGACGACTGTGTATCGTCACATCCTGGAAAAGGACCCGAACGCACGGGATATTCACTACCGCCTGGCCCAGATCCTGCTGAACAATCCCACGCCCGGGCAGAACAACGAAGAGGAAGCGCGCAAGGAACTCGAAGCGGAACTAAAGGTCAACCCGTATAACGCCGCGGTGGAATTTGTGCTGGGAGAGCTCTCACGGCGCGCAGGCCAGTGGGACGCCGCCATCGATCACTTCGCGCGCGCCGCAAAGTTTGATTCTGGATTCGTTGAGGCTTCGCTCGCGCTCGGTATGTCGCTGAATTCGTCGGGCAAATTCGCGGACGCCATTGCGCCGCTCGAGCGCTACGTGAAGGCAGTTCCTGACGATCCCGCAGGGCACTACCAGCTTTCGATGTCCTACGCCCGCACGGGAAATCGGGAAGCGGCGGTACGCGAATCGCAATTACAGCGGGAAGCCGCGGAGAAGAAGCCCGTCATCACGTCGCACTGAAGCATGAGCCGAAACATCCTTTCTCGAGCCATTTCCCGCCGCCGCTTTCTTGAACGCGCCGGGCTTGCCGCCGCCGGTCTCGGCGCGCATCGTTTTCTGCCGCCGCTTTTCGGCGCCACACCGCCCGCCGCTTTCGAAGATGTCACCAGCGCCGCCGGCATCACCTGGAAGCACGTGGCTGGGCTTTCGCCGCAGATGTACATGCCTGAAACCGCGGGCGCCGGATGCGCGTTCCTCGACTACGACAACGACGGTTGGATGGATATTTATCTCGTCAACAGCGGCAGGGCCGACTTTTTCGATCCCAAGCCGCCGCTGCGCAACGCGCTCTATCGCAACAATCGCGACGGCACTTTCACCGACGTTACGGAGAAAGCCGGTGTCACGGGCAATGCCTACGGCATGGGCGTCGCGGTCGGCGACTACGATGGGGACGGTCTTCCGGATCTTTACGTCTCGCAGTATCCCCGTAGCGTTCTGTACCACAACAATGGCGACGGAACATTTACCGATGTGACCGCCAAGGCCGGCGTCGCCGCACCCGGATGGCCTACAGGCGCCGTCTGGTTCGACTACGACAACGACGGCCGTCTCGATCTGTTCGTCTGCGGTTTTGTGAAGTGGGACAAGGAGCGCAACATCTATTGCGGTGACGCGAAGCAGCGCGCCTACTGCATGCCCACCGTTTATCCCGGCACACCCAACCGGCTCTTCCACAATAACGGGGACGGCACGTTCACCGACGTCAGCAAGGAAGCCGGTGTGGCACTCGCGGCGCGCGGATGGGGTGCGGTCGCTGCCGACCTCAACAACGACGGCTGGATCGATCTGTTCGTCAGCAACGACAAGCTGCCCAACATGCTGTTCATGAATCGCAAGGGCAAGTTCGAAGAAGTCGGCGCGCTGGCCGGCGTGGCCTACAACGGCATGGGCATGACACGTTCCGGGATGGGCGTCGACGCGGCCGATTACGACCAGGATGGCTGGCTCGACTTGTTTCTCACCAATGTCGACCATGAGCAGTTCTCGCTCTATCACAATCACAAGGACGAGATGTTCGACGACGTCGCCATCTCCACCGGCATTGGCAGCGCGACTGAGTTGCTGAGCGGCTGGGGTTCGAAGTTCTTCGATTACGACAACGACGGCGAGCTCGACCTGATGGTAGTCAATGGCCATCCCGACACGATGGTGGCGAAGCGCATCGAGGGCGTCACCTATTCCGAGCCGATGCTGTTGTTCAAGTACACCGGCAAGCAGTGGAAGAATGTGAGCGCCGACATGGGCCCTGTCTTTCGCAAGGACTTTGCGGCGCGAGGTCTCGCGCTCGGCGACTTCAATAACGACGGCGCCGTTGACGCGCTGGTGCTGGTGAGCGACGCCGCCCCGCTGCTGTTGCGCAACAATGCGGCCAAAGGCAATCACTGGCTCGGCGTGCGGCTGGTCGGGAAGAAGGCGAACATCGACGCCGTCGGTACGCACATCACCTATCGGTCCGGCGACTTTCAGCGCCATCGAACCATCGTCGGCGGCGGAAGTTATCTCTCGGCACATGATCCGCGCGTGGTGCTCGGCATCGGGCCGCGAACGAAAATGGATTGGATCGAAGTCAAGTGGCCACAGCCAAGCGGCAAGACGGAGCGTTTCACCGACCTGCCGATCGATCGCTACATCACGATCGTGGAAGGCGAGGGCAAATGGAAGTGACACTGCATCGCCGGCTCCCAATTTCTCAGATTCGTGACCGATGCTCTCGACGCACACATACACGCGTGCTAACCTCCGCGATATGACGTCTCACCGGCCGATCCCATCGAGTAAAGCGTGGCGGGTAATCGCCGCGCTTTGTCTGGGCGCTGTCATCTTCATGTCCTCTTCGGCGCGCTGTGCCGCGCAGCGAGGAAGATCCCAGGGTGATCGGTACTCGGCGATGGAAGGCGATGCCGAGATGCAGCAGGGGATTGCGCTCACTCGCAAAGGACAATTCCAGGACGCGATTCCGCATTTCCTCAACGCCCGCGGGCACGTCTCGCAGGAGTTCGCGCTCGACTTCAACCTTGCGCTTTGCTACGTCGCCACGCGGCAGTTCGACAAGGCGCTTGAAACGCTGACTACGTTGCGCAACGGCGGCAGCGATACAGCCGAAGTTGAAAACCTTTTTGCCCAGGCCTATGCCGGCAGCGGGAAGCCGAACGAGGCCATGGCGGCGGTCGAGAGCTTTGCGCGCATGGCGCCGAAGAACGAAAAGCTGTACCTGTTCGCCGCCGATGCCTGTATGGAAGCCGGCGATTACAACCTTGGCCTGAAGATCGTGGAGCTTGGTCTGAAGTCGCTTCCGAAGTCGGCGCGCCTGATCTTCGACCACGGCATGTTCCTTTCGCAGCTCGACCAGTTCGACGTCGCGCGCGATGACTTTCAGCGAACCCAGGAACTTGCTCCGGGCAGCGACATTGCCTATATCGCCGGCGCGCAGCGCGCTTTCTTCGAAGGCAAGATGCAGGAGGCGGCGAAAATCGCACGCCAGGGCCTCGAGAAGGGAAATGTTCATTTCCTGCTCTTGACGATCTTTGGAGAGGCGGTCCTCGGGTCTGGAGCCGCGCCGGGCCAGCCGGACTTTGACGATGCGCAGGCTGCGTTGGAGAAAGTCGTCACCGAGCACCCGAACTTCGCGGGAGCGCAACTCTCGCTCGGCAAGCTCTACCTGGTCGGCGGCCACGTCGATTACGCCATCGCGAGGCTGGAAACCGCTCGCAGGATCGATCCTCGGAATCCAGCGGTCTATTCGAATCTGGCCAATGCCTATCGTCGGGCAGGGAACGTCGAGAAGGCGGATGAAGCGCTCGCTTCGCTGTCCAAGCTGAATCTCGAGGAGAAGGAGCGGATCGGCGCTGCCCCGGGGGACCGGAAGACGGGATACGGTTCTCGCGCTCCGCGTCCGCCCCAGCCGTAGCGTTTACTTCGAGCGGATCCGCGGAAACTTTTTCTCCACGATCCCGCTGCCTTCCTTTACCGCGAGGATCTGGTCGGCTTTCACGCCGTTGAGCCTGGTCACCGTGCCGCTCGGCCACCGGATCTCGATCGTATCTACGTTGGTTCGCTGGCCGAGCCCGAAGTGAAGCCGCGGGTCGTGCGCCGACTGGTAGCTCATTCCGCCCTTCTTCTCGTCGTACTGCACCAGGTCTCCGGCCGTGACCTTGACGCGCGCGCCGACGCCGTCGCGATTCGACGTTGTCCCAATCAGGAGGATCTGGAGCCAGTGGTTCGCGTTGCCGCCGTCGTTGCGGAACAATTGCGGCGCCTGTCCGTTGTTGTTGACGAGGATGTCGAGATCGCCGTCGTTGTCGAAGTCGCCCACCGCCACACCGCGGCTCACGCGCGGCAGGCGGAAGTCGCTGCCGAGTTGGTCGCTGACGTTTTCGAAGATCCCGCGCCCATTGTTGCGGAACATCAGTTTGGGTTCCGCGTACTGCGTTTCCGAGTGGTAGCGCTGAACGTTATCGAGCACGTGGCCGTTCGCGACGAAGATGTCGCGCGCGCCATCGTTGTCGTAGTCAAGGAAGCGCGTGCCGAAACCGCTCAGGTGATACGTGGCGTATCCCATCTTGCTGCTGAGCGTAGCGTCCTCGTAGCCATTTGCGCCGAGGTTCCGGTACAGACGCGCCAGCTGCATGTCGAGGTGGGTGACGAACAGGTCCATCCGGCCGCTTCCCGTCAGGTCTCCGGCGTCCACGCCCATGCCGGCTTCCGACTGCCCGTCGCCGCTGACGGCAACGCCTTCGGTGTATGCGACCTCTTCGAACGTTCCATCGTGCTTGTTGCGGAACAGAAAGTTCGGCATGGAATCATTCGAGATGAAGATGTCCTGCCATCCGTCGCCATCGAAATCGAATGTCACCACGCCCAGGCCGTTGCCCCGCTTGGCGCCGATGCCCGACGCCTTGCTCACATCGGTGAACGTGCCATCACCGTTGTTGTGGTAAAGCGTGGGCGGCAGCGGCTTGTAATCGTCGGGATGACAGTAGCTGCGCATCCCGGCACCTTCGTCGCCGCAGTAAAAGTTCCGCTCCGGCGCCCAGTCGACATAGTTGGTGATGATCAGGTCGAGACGGCCGTCGTGATCGTAGTCGAACCACGCCGCGCTCGAGGCCCACATGCCGCGGTTGGCGACCCCGGCATGTTCCGTGACGTCGGTGAACGTGCCGTCGCCATTGTTGTGATACAGGAGGCAGCGCCCGTAGCCGAGAACCAGCAGGTCGGGGAAACCGTCGTTGTCGTAATCGCCGACCGCGACGCCCATCCCAAACAGGCCTTCCGCCCCCACGCCGGCACGATCCGTGACATCGGTGAAGGTCCCATCGCCATTGTTGTGGTAAAGCGCTCCACGCAGCGGCTTCTTTGGCGTGTAGACCTTCGTGGCCGCCGAATTGACGAGATAAAGGTCGAGGAGCCCGTCCTGATCGTAGTCGATCCAGGCGCATCCCGAGCCCATGGTCTCGATCAGGTACTTCTCCGCTGTTGCGGCGTTGTCATGAACAAAGGAAATGCCCGCAGACCTCGCGACGTCGACGAAGCGGACCGGGCTGTTTCCCGCCGCAAAAAGACGCTGAGCGGGAGAGAGCGCCAGGCTGGCGGCGGTGACTTTCAGCAGGTCGCGTCGTGTGAGCTTCATCATGCCGGAACCGCGCTTGCGGCGCTGGTTTGGGGCTAAATCACATTCAGAACGTGACCGTCGTCACATGTAAGCGCCATCACTGAGTTCGCATAGCGATATGCATTGCCGTCGAATCGAATCTCCAGCACCGGGGCTGAATCGGGCCGGTCTGCAAGACGTTGAGAATGCCACAAAAACTGGGCGTCCCGAAATAGATTCGGATAACGAATATTGGATATTGACAGGCGGCCACGACCGGGGTTAAGCTCCACGACCAAATGTAGGGGTGTCGGAAACCACGGCACTTTCTGTAAGCGCTTTCATCCGGACCTAAACGTCCCCAGGAGCCGGATTAACAGCGCGATGACTGTAAAAGCAGATTGCGTTTCCCGAAGTTATCCGGCGGCCACCCGATGCTGGCCGGGCAAGCGAGTTGAGCTCGTCTCGATGGAGGACACAATGCATCCACACCATCCCCGCAGAATCCTTTCCGCCGTTATGGCGATTCTGCTCACTCTCAGCCTGACGCCTTTTGCGTGGGGACAACACGGTTCAGAAGGTCGCGTGAACGTGACCGTCGTGGACCCGCAAGGAGCAGTCATTCCCGGCGCCGATCTGACGCTGACCGACGTCGCCACCAATGACGTCCGCAAAGCGCAAACAACGCAAAGCGGTGTCTACGGTTTCATCAATCTTGACATTGGCACCTACCGGCTGAGTGTCGGACGCACTGGCTTTGCCCAGCAGACGCTCGACAACATCACCGTGCAGGCCACCAAGACGACCGACATCACGGTCACCATGACTGTCGGCGCGCAGGCCCAGACCGTGCAGGTGGAAGGCGTGGCTCCCGTCCTCGAGACCACGACCAACCAGATCGGCACCGTCATCGATCCTAAGCAGATCGAGACGCTCCCGATTTCCGGCCGCGACCTGACGCAGTTGTCGCGCCTCGGTGCGGGCTACAACGGCACATGGAACGGACTCCCGACCTACGCCCAGGGCAACAACGTGGACGGCGTCGTCGGCAGCCCGAGCCGCATGAAGTTCGGCGGCAACTCGGGATCGGTGATTTCGCCCCGCCTCGAGAACATGGAAGAGATGGCGATCTCCACCGACGCCATGGACATGAACCAGGGCTTCGGCCAGGCCGCCATGCAGGTGGGCTACGTCACCAAGCGCGGCAGCAACGCCTGGCACGGGCGCGCGTATGAAGACTTCCGCAGCAGCTACCTCAACGCCAATCGCTGGAGCAGCGACGCCAACGGCACCCGGAAGGCGCCCAGCCACTTGAACGACTTCGGCGGCAGCCTTGGCGGACCAATCTGGAAGGACAAGCTGTTCTTCTTCGGCAGCCTGGCGACGCAGCGCATCCCCGGCAGCACGACGACCAGCAACAGTGTCCTGACGGCTTCGGCGCAGGCCGGCAACTTCACTTACGTCGGCACCGACAACGCCACCCACACGGTCAACCTGTTCAATGCAGCCAAGGCGTTCAACCCTTCGCTGCCTGGATCGGTGAATAGTGCCATCGGGGGGCAACTCAGCAAGATCAACAACACCCTGTCGTCCGGCACGGTAAGCGGCACCTCCGATCCGATCGTGAACACCCTCACGTTCCTGTATCCGCAGCCGATCACCTTCTGGTACCCGACGCTGCGCCTCGACTACAACATGTCGTCGAGGATTCGTATGAATCTCTCGATGAACCGCACGCTGCGCAGTTCGCCGGGAGACAGCTTGTCAACCTTCCCGTCGAGCGACTTCGCGTCCACGCAGGGTGGTAACCGCAGCGACGGCGCCACGGTCGGCTACGGTCTGGACTGGACGGTTACGCCGCACCTGATCAATCAGCTCAAGGTGGGGTGGAACTACAACGCCTCCTTCTTTGCTTACAACTCGAGCAAGGGATACTTCCAGGATCCGTTCGAGTGGAACTGGCCCATCGTTCCTTCGGGCAAGTTCTATCAGCGGCCGATCAATACCTACTACCCGGTCACGAACATCGCCGACACGGTGGCCTGGCAGCATGGCTCCCACGCCCTGAGCTTCGGTTGGTCGTTCGTGCGTGAGCACGACCACTACTGGAACGGGCCGGAAGGCATCGGCGGCATCAGCTTCGGACTCGTCAATGGCGATCCGGCGCTCGACGCCCTGACCAATACCGGCGGTTATCAGCCGCTGCCTGCCGCGAACACCACGGTGCAGGCGGAGGCGCAGAACCTGTATGCGCTTCTGACCGGCCGCATCAGCGGTATGTCAGGCCTGTATCCCTTCAGCGTGAAGACGCAGGACTACGTTCACTCCGTCGGCTCGTTCAATCTGAATGAAGTCGCCAGCGCATGGGGCCTGTTCGCGCAGGATTCGTGGCGCGTCAAGCCGAACCTCACCGTCAACTACGGTTTGCGTTGGGACTTCACCGGCGACGACTACGACAAGACCTCGGAGTATCACAACTCCGATCAGAGCTCGGTGTTCGGTCCGACGGCGCCCGGCGACCTGTTCCAACCGGGCAAGCTGAATGGCAATTTGAGCCCGACCATCCAGTCCCGTCCGCACGCCTATAACAGCTTTAACGTGTCCCCGCAGCCTTCGCTGGGATTCAGCTGGGCGCCGCAGCACGAGGGCGGCGTTCTTGGCGCGATCCTCGGCGGTAAGGATTCAACGGTGGTGCGCGCCGGTTACAACCTGCGCCGCTTCACCATCCCCTACCAGTACGTGTGGAACTACGCCTCGACTTGCGGCTCGTTCTACTACCAGAACTTCGTCATCAATCCGTCGAATGCTCCTGGAGCCGGCAACTTCGCTCCTGGCAGTCTCTCGCTCGGACAGTCTCTGCCGGCTTACGCGATCACGCCGGCGAGCTTCCAGAAAGTTGCTCCCGAGTCGCAGTTCACGTTCACGGCGGGCGCCGGCAACTCTTGCGGCATCAACGTCACCGGCTTCAAGAACAACATCGCGCAGCCCTACGTAGAGAGCTGGAACTTCGGTATCCAGCGCCGGCTCGGTCCCTCGACCGTGCTGGAAGTTCGCTACGACGGCAACCGCGGCTTGAAAGAGTGGTTGACGCTGAACACCAACGAAGTGAACATCTTTGAGAACGGTTTCCTCAAGGAGTTCATCAACGCCCAGAACAACCTCAGGATCAACGGTGGCAGCTCCTTCGGTAACATCAACCCGGCGGCGGGCACCGTGCCGTTGCCGATCTTGACTGCCGCCTTCACCGGCACCAACGTGACGACGGGAAGCTCGCAGACCAACAGCCAGTTCCGGAACAGCACCTTCATCACCAATCTGAACACCGGAGCGGCGGGCGCGTTCGCCAGCCGCCTGGCGACGGCTGCCGGCGCGGTTCCGTACTTCTGCAACCTGGTTGGAGCTGCATTCGGTCCTTGCGCGTCGAACCTGCATTACACGGGTGCGGGCGCGGGCTACCCGATCAACTTCTTCCAGGCCAACCCGTACGCCGACAGGAACAGCGGAACCAACGGTGGCGCCACTGCTCTGATGACGGACTCGGGCTACTCCAGCTACAACGCGCTGCAGGTGGATCTCCGCCAGCAAGCCTGGCACGGCGTGCAATTCGACGCCAACTACACCTGGAGCAAGACGCTGGGTACCCTGGCCGGCGGCAACGGCAACGACTGGCTCGGCAACTACACCGCCTTTACGCTTCGCAACCTGCGCGAGAGCTACATGCCGGCGACGTTTGACGTGCACCACGTCGTACACATGAGCACCACCGCGGAGTTGCCGTTCGGCAGAGGCAAGAAGTGGCTGAACAGCAACGGCTTTGCTGACCGCGTGTTCGGTGGCTGGGTGGTCGGTTCCGTCATGACCGTCCAGAGCGGCTACCCGTTCCGTCTCTCGGGCGGCTTCAGCACCTTTAACCAGTTCGCTGACGATGGCCTGGTACTGAATGGCGTTACGCGCCAGCAGTTGCAGGATGCGATCGGCGTGCACAAGGTTCCGGGTGCCTCGTTCTCGTCCCCGTCGCGCGTGTTCCTGATCAATCCTCAGTACCTGGCTCTGAGCAATCCGGCCTGCGCCACTCTGTGGTCGGCTGGCTGCTCGGTATCCGGTCTGAACACGAACTTCATTAACTCGAACACCACGCCCGGCACGATTGCGCCGCCGCTCATTCTGTACGGGCCGCACGGGTTCTATCAGGACGTCATGGTCACCAAGTACGTCCCGATCACCGAGCGCGTGAAGTTCAACATCCAGTCGGTGTTCCTGAATGCCTGGAACCACCCGGTGTTCGCGAACTTCGGCGTCCCGATCAGCGGCAACCCGCGCAGCAGTGGCATCTTCACCGCCACGGGCGCGAACAGCAACCCGATCTCCAACATCGGTTCCCGGCAGATCGAGTTGAGGGCCAACATCGTCTTCTAGACGAGCAGAGCGCCGGACCGGCTGACAGGCCTGGTCCGGCGTTGTTAACCCGCATATGGACATTCGCACTCATCCGAAAGGGTGAGTGCGTTTTTTCTTTGGTGGGAGCACTGGCCTCGGGCGGGAGCAACGGCCTTGGGTGGGAGCACCGGCCTTCAGGCCGGTGAATCCAGCGCGAAAGAGACGCGGGGCTTTAGCCCCGGAAAGACAAACGCGAGGGTGTGTTAGGACGCGGCCGGACCCGTCGATTCGCGTACGACCAGTTCCGGCTCGATCAGCACTTCGTGGCCCTTGGAGCGAGACTTGCGCGGGTCAGGGACAAGGTGCTCGAAGATCGTCCGGCCGATCTGGTCGCGCGGGATGTGAACCGTCGTGAGCGGGGGAGAGCAGTACTCGGACAGCGCGATGCCGTCAAACCCGGTGACGGAAACGTCCGCCGGCACGCGCAATCCCTGCGCGCGCAGCTCGCGAAGCACTCCCAC
>Ga0157369_10001008_pt1 | contig 35456 bp, 56 predicted proteins | sample C25metaG_FD_113461 | JGI IMG/M metagenome (GOLD analysis project Ga0157369, IMG submission 113461) | Corn rhizosphere microbial communities from Kellogg Biological Station, Michigan, USA - C2-5 metaG | ecosystem: Host-associated > Plants > Roots > Rhizosphere > Soil | place: USA: Michigan... | reverse complement strand
TACACGGCCAGCGTCTGGGTGCACACCTCGGTCGCCGAGGTGTTCAACCTCACCGCGCTGGAGTGGACCTCGGCTGGGGCGTATGTGACCCAGCACGGCAGCGCGGACGCGCCCGCCGCGGCCGGCCAGTGGGTGCGGATCAGCATCACGTTCACCACCGGCGCGAGCACCGCGAAGGTGAGCTTCACCGTCGGCACGAACGCGTACATCCAGCACGCGGCCGGGGACACCTGGATCGCCGACCAGTTCCTGCTCGAGCAGGCGACGGCGCTGAACGCGTACTTCGACGGCGACTTCGCCGACGCCGACCTGGTGTCCTACTCGTGGGCGGGCCCGACCGGCAACTCCCCCTCGATCTACGCGACGCGCACGGTCACCCAGGTCGTCGAGAGCGACAGCTCCTACTACCCGCGGGTGGACGCCTACCGCCGCTACCTGCATTCCGTGCAGTGCATCTCCGGTCCGCTCACCCAGCAGGACGCGGTGTCCACCGACGGGGTGCACTACGGCAAGCTCGTCGAGTTCACCCTGCTGGCCGGGGTGCCGTGGGTGTACGGGGTGCCGGCGGAGATCTCCCTGCCGCCGATCGTGCCGACCGTCGTGCAGGACATCGCCTACAACCTGACCCCGTACCCGTCGGCCGAGCTCGCCGGCGCCGCCGTGGTGGTGGCCACGAACTACTCGACGAACCCGTCTGCGGAGACCGACGCGAGCGTGTGGGCCCTGGTCGCCGACGGTGCCGTGATGCTCGGCGCGAACTGCGCCCTGGCGCGCACCACCGAGCTGTTCTCGGTCGGCGCGGCATCCGTGAAGAACACCTTCACCGCAACCGGCGCCGGCAGCGCCGGCTGGTTCGGGATCCAGCAGCTGGTCACCGGGCTGCCCACCACTGCTGGCATCCGGTTCTCGGTCAACGTCTGGGCGGCGGGGAACGTCCAGACCGGCACCGCGGTGATGGGCTCCCTGCAGGTGCACGCGTACTGGCAGAACTCGTCCGGCACGACACTGCGTGACGACTTGCTCGGCACGATCACCGGCGGGTCTGGCGCTCTGTCCGGCAAGAGCATCGCCCCACCTGCCGGCACCGACCGGGTGATCGTGCGCGTCGTGCAGAACATGACCTCGTTCGCGGCCGGCGCGGTGGTGCGCTGCTACGCGGACGCCCTGGCCGTGACGGTCCCCTAGGAGGTGTGCGATGGCTGACTGTGCACTGAGCGGGTCCGGCCCGCAGACGATGAGCATCAACGTGACGCTGTCGTCACAGAACGCGGGGGCGAACCAGTCCACGTACCTGGTGCAACTGATCTACCACGGCAACAACTGGGGCTCGTGGACCAACAACACCCAGTCCTGGTCGGTGACCGGCTCCGCGTCCGCGTCCGGCACCTTCACGATCCCGCAGCCCGGCACCGGCGACATCCTGCTGTACTCGGCGTACTGGACGTGGAACCACGACGGCAACGGCAACCTGAACTGGGGCGTCACCGGCAACATCTCCACGAACCACTCGACGATCGGCTCGGGCTCGTGCGGGGTCAGCGGCTCCGCGCCCCGACTCGGGCAGGCCCCGGGCGCGCCAGGCAACCCCACCTACTCGGCGATCACGCCCACCTCGTGCACGCTGTCCTGGACGGCCGCCGCACGCGGGCGGGCGGACATCACCAACTACCAGTGGCAGATGTCGGTGGACCCGAACTACGGCTCGCAGGTCGCCGCGCCGCTGGTGGGCGTCGTGCTCACCGACAACACCGCCAACGACGCCACCCTGGCCGGCAACACGCTGTACTACACCCGGGTGCGGGCGCTGAACGGGGACGGCTGGGGTGGTTGGTCGGGCAGCGTCGGCTTCTACACCGCCCCGGGAGCTCCCGGCTCCCCCACCGCGTCGAACGTCACCCCGACCGGGCTGACCTGGTCGTGGGCGGCGCCGTCGGGGAACGGCAGCATCCTCGAGTACCAGGTGCGCTACTCCACCGACCCCACGTTCGCCACCGGTGTCACCACGGTGTCGGCGGGCACCGCGCTTTCCTACTCCCCCACCGGGCTGACCCCCGGCAACACGTACTACGTGCAGGTGCAGGCGCGCAACCAGTCCGGCTGGGGCACCTGGTCGGCGACGGGCTCGCAGACCACGCTCCCGTCCACCGCGCCGGGCCTGTCGGTCTCGGCCGACGCGTCCGGCCGCTCCGCGACCGCCACCATGTCGCCCCCCGGTGGCGCCACCGGCGTCACCAACTACACCGTCGAGTACCGGATCGGCACCGGCGCGTCGACGAGCGTGGACAGCCCGACGACCACGGTGACCATCACCGGACTCACCCCGGGGACCACCTACCAGTGGCGCGCGTCGGCCTGGTTCGGCTCCTACCAGTCGCCGACAACGAACTGGGTCTCGCTCACCCAGCCGAACCCGAACACCAACCCGGGCGACTACTTCGACGGCTCCACGGCGGCCAAGCCGGACACCACGTACGCCTGGTCGGGCACGGCGAACCTGTCCACCTCGAAGGCGAACGGGGTGGCCCCGGACGGCTGGATGGTGGAGGTAGGCAGCGGCGCCGCGATCCTGCAGCGGGTGACCGGCGGGTTCGCCGGCAGCTTCTCCGCCCGTGCCACGGTGACAACCGACATCACCACCGGGGTGCTGTCCCTCGGCGGGACGTACACCCCGATCGCGAAGATGGCCGCGGTGCAGGGCGGCTCGAGCTACATCGGCTCGATCTACGCGCGCCCCTCCAAGGCGCAGCGCCTGGCCGCGAAACTGTACTGGTTCACCGCGGCCGGTGCCCTCATCTCCGGCTCCGCGGCCGGCACCGCGGCAGTGGTCCAGCCCGGCGGGTTCGTGCAGCTGGTCTCGCCGCTGGTGGCCGCACCATCCAACGCGGCGTACGCGATCGTGCGTGCCGAGGATGTCACCGGCACCGGGCATGTGGCGTGGCTGGGCGGCGACTACCTGGACGCCGACGCGGCGATGGTCACCCTCGGCCAGCAGTTCCCGTACTTCGACGGCGACACCGCCGACAGCCCGGCGTACAACTACGCGTGGCTGGGCACGCCGAACGCGTCGGCGTCGGCGCGCAACGAGAACGTGGTCTCCCCCATCGACCCGCTCGCCGACCCGGACTGCCCGCCGCTGCCCACCCCGCCGGCGCTGCCGGCGATCGACAGCGACTGCATCGATGAGACCGGCACGTGGCGGCGCTACACGGTGGCCGTGCCCGCATCCGAGGTGCGGCAGTGGTCCTCGACGCTGCCCACCCTGATCCTCTCCACCGGGCCCACCGCGGTGCGCCAGGTGCGGATCCGCTACTACGAGAACCCGAACGCGCTGCCCGACAGCCAGGCCGCGACCGGGTCCTTCGACTCCGAGATGATCCTCACCTACATCCCGCCGAACACGCAGATGACCCTGGACGGGGTCACCGAGCAGGTCTCCGCGTCGGTGGCCGGGGCGCCGACGATCTCCGGGAACCGGCTGCTGTACGGCACGGGCGGGGTGCCGGCGACCTGGCCGGAGCTGCGCTGCGGGATCGGCTACGTGATCGCCCTGGACGTGCCCCTGGATGCGCCGACCGGAAACCTGTCCACCCGACTCGTGCTCACCCAGAGGCTGTGATGGCAGCGCCCTGCGTCAGCGGCCACTCGGCCTACATCTTCGACCGCGGCGGGTCCCGCCGGGTCGGCCCGATCTCGTCCATCACCCAGCTGCAGTGGGCGCGCCAGCGGGACAACACGTCGGAGGCGACGGTGCGCCTGGAGGGCAAGGGCTGCACGGAGAACCTGGAGATCGTCGGCGGCTCCCGCACGCACCGCCAGGAGCTCGTGATCTACCGCGGCCAGGAGCGGGTCTGGGAAGGCCCCATCCACCGGATCACCACCGGCCCGGGCTACGCGGAGGTGAACGCGCACGACGTGTCCGAGTACCTGTTCTTCCAGCCGCTGACCCAGGCGTGGGAGAACTCGACGCTGCCCGACGGCACCATCCGGGTGGACACGGTGACGGGGCGGATCGAGAAGATCATCCAGTACGAGCTGGCGCACGGCCGGGACATGTTCTACCCGAACACGATCCCGAACGCGGCCGCCTTCGCGGCCGCGTGGCAGGCTGCCGGTGGCACCCTGACCGCCACCGGTGACGGCACCGGGTGGACGGTGCACATCCCGGCCTGGGAAGACAGCGCGGTGTGGCCGGCGGTGAATGTGCTCCCGCACCTGGACGTGCGGCACTTCACGAACGAGGCGCAGACGGCGATGGACACCGTGCCGTACGAGACCACAGTCGGCGATCACCTGCAGTCCCTGGCCCGGCAGAACGGGATCGACTTCACCGTGCTGGGCCGGAAGATCCTGATCTGGGACGTGTCCCGCAACCTCGGCGTGCTGCAGACGATGACCGACAAGGACTTCGCCAACCGGGTGATCGTCACCGAGTACGGCTCCGATCACAACCAGGCCGCCTACTCGGTGGGTGCCGACGGGGTGTACGGGGCGGCGCTGAACCTGGAGAACCTCGCGTTTTACGGGCCGTGGACGACGATGTACACGATCTACAACGAGAACGGCACCGCGGCGCCCACGCAGGGTGAGCTGGACTCGCAGGCCCGGCGCAACACGTCCGGCCGGTCGCCGTCGCCGATCGAGGTGCGGATCCCGGACAACTCCACGATCTTCCTCAGCGCCGACGTGGGGATCAACGCCCTGGTGCCCGGGGTGCAGGTCCCGCTGCGGGCCACGCTGAACGCCCGGGATCTCGCGCAGCAGCAGAAGATCGACTCCGTCACCGTCACCGAGACCGCGGACGGCGAGAACGTGCAGGTCACCCTCACCCCGGCCACCAAGCCCGACTCCGACACCCCGGCGGTGGCCGCATGACCGATCCGTACGGCCGCACCCCCGCCGGCCTCATTCAGCGCATCATGCAGCGGCTCACCTCGGTCGAGTCGCGGCTGGCCCGCGGGGGTGCGCTGCCGGATCGGCTCGGCGCGGATGGCCTACAGGTCACCGACTGGAACACCGCGACGGACGTCGGCTTCTACTGGGGCAGCGGGGCGAGCAACCAACCTTCCGGGGCGACCAAGTGGGTGGGTATCACCCAATCCGCGGACGGCGGCGCCACCCTGGTGCAGACCCTGATCCGCCCGGATGCCCCCACCGCCCCCGTGCAGACGCGCACCTACAGCGCTGGGGCGTGGGGGGCGTGGGGGCCGGCGTCGGCGGGCACCACCGTGCAGCCGGGCGTGATCCAGCCGTTCGGCGGGGCGACGATCCCGGTGGGCTGGCTGCTGTGCAATGGGCAGGCGATCAGCCGCACCACGTACGCTCCCCTGTTCGCCGTGATCGGCACCAGCTACGGCATCGGCGACGGGTCCACGACGTTCAACGTGCCGGATATGCGTGGCAAGGTGCCGGTCGGACTGGACGGCACGAGCGACTTCCCCACGCTCGGCGTCAGCGGCGGCGAGAAGGCGCATACCCTGACCACCCCGGAGATGCCGAGCCACCAGCACCAGCAGTTCTACGCGTCCAACGCGATTTCGGCCGGTGGTGGCTCCTCAGTCGGCGGCATGACCTCATCCGGCGCCACCGGTGCCACGGCGGCTCAGCAGTATGTCGCCGCCGTGGGCGGCGGCGGGGCGCACAACAACCTGCAGCCGTACCTGACCGTCAACTTCATCATCTCCACCGGGTATGTGGCTGGCTCGTTCAACCCGAGCGCGCTGCCGCCGCGGCTGGATGCCCGCGGCGCGCAGATCACCGACTGGAACAGCGCCACTGACGCCGGCTTCTACTGGGGCGACGCCGCCGTCACGCACGCGCCGTACGCGAATCGGTGGGACGGGGTGGTCAGCGTCGGGCAGGACTCCCGGGTGGACCAGGAGCTCGTGAATTCGCTCAGCCCGGTGAAGTGGATGCGTTCCCGCAAGTCGGTGGCCAACGAGGCGTACAACTCGCAGCCGGATCCGACCGTGTACGGGGTGGGCGCGAACGGCACGCAGCCGCGCGCGTCGGCGGAGTGGGTGGGTCGCTGGTCGTGGACGGCGACGGTGCCCACCAGCGGCGCCCCCAACGGCGGGGCCTTCTATCGCCTCACCTGCCCGAGCTCGCAGGACTCCTCGAGTCGCGGCTGGAACCTGTACGACAACGTCGATTTCATGTCCAGCGTCAACCAGCAGTCCCGCATGCAGCCCTCGATGGCCGGCGAGACGATCAAGGTGTCGGTGTACATGCGGTGCTCCAAGGCCGTCACCGCCTACATCATGGCCGCCAACGGGGACGGCGCCGGGAACAAGCTGGAGGCGTTCGCGGGCCCGAACGTGGCGATCCCGGCGAACACCTGGACGCTGGTCTCCGGCACGTTCACCGCCACCCGCGATGGGGTGTGGGGATTCGGCGCCTACCTGCAGGGTGGGGTCGCCTTCGTCAGTGGCGACACGCTGGACGGCGCCCAGCTGCAGGTCACCTACCCGAGCGGGAAGTGGACGCTGTGGCGGCGCTCGGACAACCTGCTGATCCCGGTGCGGTGCATCGGCGGTACCAGTGCGGCGCAGGTCACGCGCGCCATCGACATGGTCACCGGCCGCTACAACATCACCGCCGGCGACAAGTACTTCGCGATGGACGGCATCTTCACCGACGAGTTCCGTGCCTACCAGATGCTCTTCCAGTGGTACACGGGCGACGCGAACGGCTCCGGGGTGCGGTTCCGGCAGAACGGGGTGGAGATCGCGCCTGGCACCGGCTACGGCTACACCGGCATCTACGCCAACGGCACCACCCTGGCCGCGATCGCCTCCACCGCCAACCAGGGATCCTTCCCCGCCTCCAGCGGGAACGGGTTCTCCGGCGAGGTGGTTATCACCGAGCCGATGAGCGCGGTCGGCAACACGAACCAGAAGCGGATGCGCGCGGTCTGGCACCACTACGGCTCCCCCGAGGGGCAGACCAACATCTCGTCGTCGCTGGGTGGCTACGACACCTACCACCTGGACGGGTTCGCGATCTACCTGTCCAGCCAGGGCATCAACGGCGTGGCAGCCGGGTCGACGGCGTGGATCAGCGTGAAGGGCATCGCATGAGCGACATCACCCTCGTCCCCCTGCCCGAACCCTCTCCCCCGGCGAGCTGGCATTGCGCGGACTGCGACGCGTACGCGTACGGGCCCGCCGAATGGGTGCGTCAGACCGCGGAGGCGCACATCGCCGACGTGCACACCGAGACCGTGGAGCCGCACGATGCCTGAGCTCGACGTCCTCTGCGACGACTACTTCGCGCACTACGGCTACGGCTGGACGTACGACGTGAACGGCACCGCGCACTGCACGATCGACCACCCGATCCGCCGCGGCGAGATCCCCGCTCTGTACTGGAGCTTCGTCGGTGGCGTGTGGTGGCAGTTCGATGACGCCACCCGTGTCGTCACCATCTACACCGAGGAGGGCACCGTGGACGAGGAGCGTCCGTACACCGACCAGGAGAACACCCGCGCCGACGCGGGGATCGCGGACGCGTCCAACGCGGCCGCCGACGCCGCGCACGCCGCGCAGGTCGACGCGCTGCTGCAGTCGTCCCTGGTGCTGTCCGAGGCCAACGCGCCGGCGGACGGCTCACCGTGGGTGCAGCCCACCGGGTCGACCGACGCGTACCCGAAGGGCGCGCTGGTTACCCACAACGGGAAGTCGTGGGAGTCGACCGTCGACTTCAACGTGTGGGAGCCGGGGGTCGCGAACTGGCGCGAGCACGTGATCAGCGGCTGCCCCACCTGGGTGCAGCCCACCGGCGCCTCCGACGACTACAACACCGGCGACTGCGTGAGCTTCGAGGGCGCCTGCTACCAGTCCCTGATCGACGCGAACGTCTGGTCCCCGACCGTCTACCCGGCGGGCTGGGAAGAGATCGTCTGCCCCTGAGAGGAGAACGTCATGGCCAACCGTGAGCTGCGGATCCGCATCGACGCCGAGCTGGTCCAGCCCGGGCCGAACCGGCACTGGCATCAGGAGCTGGACGTCCCGGTGCCCCCGGGCTACGCCCCGCAGGACATCCCCCCGTTCGTGCGCTGGCAGCTGGACCTGGCGACCGCGGCGCTGCAGGAGCGGGAGCTGGGGGAGGCTCGGGCGCTGCGCCTGCTGGCCGCGTACGACCTGCGGATGCGGGTGATCGGCCGGCTGCTGCGCCGCGTCCCGCGCGACCACCGGGCGCAGCGGCTGGTCGCGAAGATCCGCGAGCTCATGGAGATGGACAACGAGGAACTGTTCGCCGACTACGGCGACGAGGGGCTGGAGGACTGAGATGGGGTACGCGCTTCCGACCAACACGGACTACGTGTCCTGCTCGTGGCAGTGCCACAAGAACCGCAACCCGCCGAGCAGTGAGCCGGGCACCGACTACGCGTCCGCGTACGGGTCGCCGCTGTACGCGCCGGCGACCGGCCGGGTCGCCGACCGGCAGACCTCCAACGCGAATGCCACCGGCCGGTTCCTCACGATCGACGCGGACGACGGCCGCCGGCTGCGGTCGCTGCACCTGGCGGAGATCTGGGTGAACGTGGGGGACCGGGTGACCCAGGGTCAGCAGGTCGGCAAGACGGGCGCGTCCGGGTACGGCAGCGACTGGGGGTACGGCGCGCACGTGCACGAGACCCTGTGGGCCACGCACGCGTACTCGTTCTGCTCGACCTGCACGCTGGACTTCGCGAAGTACGTGGGCGCCGCGCCGGTCGCCGGCAACCAGCGGGTGGTCGGACCGAACCCGGCCAACGGCCGGTCCGACCCGTCGACGACGCACCCGGCCACCCAGCAGCTGCCGCCGGGGACGGTGGCCGACTTCAACGGCTGGATCAACGGGGAGAACGTGCAGGGCAACACGGTGTGGTTCCGTGGCGCGTACTCGGGGGACTGGTTCTGGTCGGGCGGGTTCACCGACACCGGCACGCACGACCTGCAGGACCTGAACACCGCCGGCCCCACCCCCACGCAGCGCGTGGTCGGGCCGAACGGGGCGAACGGGAGATCGGACCCGTCGACGAACGGGCCGGTCACCCAGTCGCTGGCGCCGGGCACCGTGGCGAACATGGACGGCTGGATCACCGGGCAGGCGGTGGAGGGTAACACCACCTGGTTCCACGGCGCGATCAGCGGCGACTGGTTCTGGTCCGGGGGCTTCACGGACACCGGCACCCACGACCTCACCGACATGAACTCCAACCCGCCACAGCCGCCGGACGCGGACAACCCGCGCGGGCTGCCCGCGGAGACCGGGTTCGTCTGGCCGCTGGCCGCGCAGGCGCTGAACGCGCCGCTCGGGCACGAGAAGTGCGAGGACCCGAGCAGCCCGTACGCGTCCCGCGGGAAGGCCGGCAGCGACACGGTGCAGCCGATCATCGACATCTACGCGATCCACTGGACCGGGACGATGGTCGACCAGCTGGACTGGTTCAGCACCTGCAACTCCCGCTCTTCCTGCCCGACGACGTACATGCGCCGGGACGGCTGGCAGTCGCAGATGATCCGGCCCGGGGCGAAGGCGGCCACCGCTGGCCCGGACTGGAACTGGCGGCTGTTCGCGGTGGAGACCCTCGCCGCACCGGGCAGCGACTTCACCCCGGAGCAGTGGGAGGCGCACGCGCAGAACATCGCGCTGCTGGCGGAGTATGACGGGAAGACGCTGGACGGGGTGCCGGTCTCGTTCACGATCGACCGCGATCATGTCGTCGGTCACCGGGAGCTGGACGGTCAGTCCACGGAGTGCCCGGGCAACGCGCAGATCGCCGGCCTGGACGCGCTCATCGCGCGGGCGCAGGAGATCTACGACGAGAACCACCCGACCGAGCCGTGCCCGCCGTGCCCGGAGTGCCCGCCGGCGGACGTGCTGGACCCGGCGACCTACCCGCAGCTGGCGGGGCTGCGGGCCGAGCTGGACATGGCGTTCGGAGTATGAATGCGGTTCAGCTTCGACTACGACAACGACGGCGATCAGAAGCGCCGCGCCTGGGTGGTGGGCGCGGTGCTGGTCGCCGTCATCCTCGGTGAGCTGCTGCTGCTGACGATCGTCGTCAGCTACCTGGTGCTCGCGGTGGACTTCACCCCGCTGCGCTGACTCAGTCGTGCCGGTCGGCTCCGGGGTGGTGGAAGTGGGGGAGCAGCCGGTCACGCCAGCGGATCCGGGGTGGCGGGGTGGCGTTGCCACGTGGCGCTGCCACCGGGGGCCAGTCTGTCACCTGCTGCTCGTCGGGCAGATCGTCGTCGTCCGGGGTGCTCACATCCAGCTCTCCACGATCACCGGGTCATCGGCCTCGGCCCGCTCGAAGCGGAACATGCCGCGGGCGGCGGGGATCTGCCGGGCCTCCTCGAGCGTGTGGAACAGGTAGGCGTGCGGGTCGGCGACCAGGCCGTCGGCGGTGACGTGGAAGAAGCGCACCACGTAGTGCTCGGGGTGATCGGACGGGTGATCGTAGATCGTCACCGACTCCAGGTACCGGGCCATCGTCACTTCTGTGCGAGGGCGAGCAGGTTCACCGCGGCGGCGAGGATGTTCACGGCGAACGCGGTCCACATCCAGCGCTTCGCCCGGGTGTAGCCGGCGCGCTCGGCTTCGACGGTGTCGATCCAGCCGGCGATCAGCTGAGACAGGTCGGGGGAGAGGTCGGCGACGGCCACCTCCGCGTGGTGCGGTGTGGGGTGATCGCCGACGTCGTGGCCGCTGGTGAGGGTGCAGCGCATGCCGCCGAGCATGGTCTCGCAGCGGTCGGTGTCGATCATCGTCGTCGCTCCTGTTCCAGGGGTGTCGGCGAGGGCCCGATGCCCCCCAAAGCAGGGCCCTCGCCGTACGGGTCCCGCGGAAGCGGGATACCGTAGCTCTCCGCCAGGGCCACCGCGTGTCGCGCACAGGCGTACTCGGTGACCCGCCCAGGGCGAGAGAGATTCCAAACGGCCCGCTGGTGGCAGCGATCGCAGGTCCGCGGGTGGCGGTGGCGATGCGGTGTCCAGAGGGCCATTTGGATCGATGATGGCACAGGACCGTGCCAAATGGGATGGACGAATTCAGGAGGCGGTCGCGAAGTGCTTTTCCTCGGTGACCATGTCCAGCTGCTCGAGGTCGACCGGCTTGCCGTCCACGCCCTTGGTGTAGTTGCGGGCGAACTTCGGGGTGGACTCGGTGCCCACCCGGAACGCGGCGACCTGCATCATGTCGCCGGCCAGCCACGCGTTCCACGCCTTCGTGAAGATCGCCATGCCGGCGTAGCCGGCGTGGTGCTTCTGCATCCGCGAGTAGCCGGTGTCGCTGATCAGCCAGCGCCGGAACGCGAGGACCGGGGCGCCGGGCTCGAGCATGGTGCCGTTCTCCAGCTTCTCCAGGAACTCGGTGCGCAGCTGGATGTCGGCGCCGGACTCGTCCAGCAGGGTGATCGCTGCTGCTAGCCAGGTCACGATGCCGTGCTTGCCGAGGTGGATCGCGATGCGGCTGGCCGTGTTGTGCGAGGCCTGCAGCAACTTGCCGGAGGGGGACTCGATCAGGCGCATGATGTCGTGCGGGGTGTACTTGTTGCGGTTCTCGCCGCTGGGTACCTTCGCCGTGCCCAGCAGGTCCCGGTAGATGAGGTAGTAGCGAGCCGCGGAGGCGAGCACGTTCGTGTTCGCGTAGCCGGCGATGGTGAGCATGTTGCCGGGGGAGCGGGAGGCTCCGGTGTCTACGACGTCGAAGGTGCCGGGGTCGGCGTTATAGGCGATCAGCATGGGCACGTTCAGCCCTGCCATGGACACGGCGGCCAGGCGGTGCTGCCCGTCGATGAGGACGCCCTCTTCGGTGATCGCGATGGGCTGGTGGGTGACCCGCCACTGCCCGTCCTGGATGGCGCGGGCGATGCGCCGGACCCGGGACTGCACGAGGGTGCGCTGTTTCTGGGCAAGGGAGCGGAGCAAGATCTTCTCCGCATTCTCGGGCGTCATCGTCTCGATGACGATGTGCATCTGGGGCGTCTCTTGCGTTTGTGCCTTCGCCATGACGGCCTTTCTGGGGGAAGTTGTGCCTGCTAACTGGCGCCTACTATAGGCCGCTATCGCAATTTTGGCTTGCGATCGGGGTCTTCGTTTGGTTTTGCTAGTGCGTCGGGGTCGATCACGTCGATCGCCTCGGTGGGCATCTCCAGCCGTTCCGGGATGGCGTACGTGCGGGCGGCGACCTCGGAGAACGGGGTGCCGAACGGCCAGAACCCGGCGCGCATCCCGTGCTCGACCGCGGTACGCAGCACCTCGATCTCGCTGTTGAAGATGAGCAGCTCCGACGCGTCGGGGTAGTAGGCGACCCAGACTCCCTTCACCCCCTTGTTCGTGGTCATGCCGGCTCCTTCTCTGTGACCTCGGCCAGGTGGGCCTCGGCTTCGGTCTCCGCGTGCGAGCGGCTGCGCCACAGCTGGCCGAGCCAGCCGCAGCTGCACAGTGCGGCGTGCTCGTGCCGGCCCAGTCCGGGGGCGATCGTGATGGTGTGGTTCATTGCGGTCCTCCTTCGGGGATCCACTCGTAGCGGCGGTAGCCGTCGGTGTCGTCGTCACCGGTGTCGCGGTAGGACGCCACCACGCCACTGGGCATCTCGGGGTCCAGCGGCCACAGCTTGGCGAACTCGACGGGTGTCATCACCGGCAGGGTGATTGTCTCCGGTGCTGCCACGGTGCTAGTGGGCAGGAACACCATGCGGCCGTGACCGCCACCCCCGTACAGGCGCAGCTTCATTCCTCCACCAGCTTCACGTTCTGCGGTGAGCCGGAGACCCACCAGTAGTCGGGCCGGGCGCCGCGGGCGGCCTCCAGCTGGAGCACGGCCTGCGGCTCGAACGATTCCCGCACGTCGCGCCACGGCACCACCAGGTGCGGGTCGGTGAGCTCGAGCAGGATCGCCGAGCGGTCGCAGGTGAGCAGGTGCTGGCGCAGGCCGAGGGTCTCCTTCGGCGCGTTGCGCACGTGCGTCATCCAGATGAGCTTGACCCCGAGCAGGGGCTGCGTGTGCGGGAAGAGCGTGCCTGTGCCCTCCGCAGGGTTGGTGATGATCTTGCCGACCTGGTGGATGCAGGTGCGGTGGAAGAACTGAGTCATATGTGCCTGATCCCCAGTCGACTCTCCGGTGTATCCCCCCACAGGAGGCGCTGTGCGGCCCGCTCGCGGCATTTCCCTCGGGGGGTAGGGTGATTGCCTACGGACGGGGGGCCAGCGCGTCAGACGCCGGGCCGACCTACATGCGGTCGAGCCGTTCGTCGACGCTCTCGCGTTCGGTGGTCACCATCGAGGCATGGCCGGCGAGGGTGTAGCCCATCGACTGCCGGGACAGCTGCTCGTGGATCTCGACGGCGGCCGCATCATCGGCGACGTCGACGTGCAGGACAAGACGGATGGTCATCGGGGGGTGCTCCTTCTGGTTTGGATCCGCAGCTCGAGCTCGAAGGCGTTGCACACCTCGAGCAACTCGGGCAGGGACAGGTGACGGATCGTCAAGATGTCGACGTCGCGCCATTGGGTGGAGCTGGCGGGATGCCGTGCGATGGCCTCCTCCAGCTCCGGGTCGTGAAAACCCGACAGCACCGGTGACGGGGGGAATGTCACCGGTGCTGTCGGGGTGTCGGGGGTGGCGTCCGAGGTTGCCCCCTCGGACGCCACCGTGTCAGTGGGTGCTGTCACCGCGTGCAGGTGGCGCACCCGGGTGGGTGGCCTAGACACTGGTGGCCTCCGGGGTGACAACCCCGGTCTCGACCACGCTGATCCGGTTGCCGGACCAGCCGACCATGTACCCCTCGGCGAAGGTGCCCTCCACGCCGACGAGTTCACTGCGCGCCTCTTCCCTCATGGCCTTGCCCTGCGATTCCATGCTCCGACCGGCAAGGTACCGCTTAACAGACGTTAAGTGGTTCGGATCGGTAATGAATTCGACGGGTGCCCAGTCCGATCCGCCCCAGCAAGCGAACCGGCGCGGGCACTCCACCTTGGTACTAAAGCAGAACGATGGAGAATAGTCCCGCAACTCCCGGGCCGGCTCCGGGTCGCCGGCCTCGAGGGCCTGCTGGGCGACGACGACGTCGGTGAGCCGGGTCTGGGCCAGCTCGACGAAGTTGAGGATCGCTTCCCAGGTCACGACGATCGCCACGAACCCCTGGTAGTCGCCGCTTCGCTCGTAGTAGACGATGCGGCCCTCGGCGCCCTCTTTGAGGATGCCCGCCTGCACCGCACCCCACACGTACAGGGCGATCTGGATGTAGTAGCTCAGCTTCGGGCCCTCGTAGAAGACCGACCCCATCGTGCCGGTGCTCTTCAGGTCGATCAGCAGGTTCTCGCCCTCGAAGATGACGTCCGAGGAGCCGGAGATGGAGACCCCGAGCTCTTCGAGCACCGTGGTGATCCGCTGCTGCGTCTTCGCGGAGAGCCGTTTGCCGAAGATCCGCTCCAGTTCGTCGCCCATCACCGTGCCGATGTGCGCGGCGACCGGCCAGTGCTCCTCGGGCGCGTCACCGGTGCCGTCCTCGAAGATCTTCGCCCGCAGCAGCTCGCGGCAGCCGCCCACTTCGGACGGGCCGACCGCGCGCTGGGCGGTACGCGGCCGCTCCCGCTCTTCGGTGATGACCGCTTCCAGCAGGCGCAGCTCGAGGGCCTCGTCCCGGACCAGTTCCACCATCAGACGGCCTCCGCCTGGTCGAGCTTCAGCCCTTGCTGCAGCCGCTCGGTCATCGAGCCGGTCGCGGCCGGCTTCAGCTGCGCGCGGCGGTAGTTGAAGTAGTCGGCGACGGTGCGCCCGACCACGCCCGGCACCGGCAGGGCGAGCAGGCCCTTCTCCTCCATCTCGGCGCGCACCGCGGTGAGCGCCTCGATCGTGTCAGCCGCGTCGATCTGCTCCTTCCACGCCAGCCAGCGCTCCACGTCGGCGGAGATGGGCTGGGGTGGCGATGCCACGGGCTGCCCCATGGCATCGCCACCCGTGTCACCGTCGGGCGCGGCGATCTTGTGCTCGTCGACGCCGGCCGCGTGGAGGGCACGCAGGCTCGGCTGCTGGGTGACCTTCGGCCGCGCGGCGGGAGTGGCGCGGCCGTCGGCCTGATCCATCTCCTCCGTGCCGTACAGGCCGGACAGCTCCTGCGGGAAGGCCTTGCGGAGCGCGAGCATCTCGGCGCACTTCGCGAGCTGGTTGGACGGGTTCGTCTTCCACTGGTTGCGCGGGTCGAGGTTGCTGTTGCGGTCGCGCGGGCAGTACCCCTCGTAGGTGGCCACGCCCCACACCGGCTCGACGAACCCCTCGCGGTACACGCCGACACGGGCGGCGGCGGGTGGGGTCTTCGCCAGCCACACGTCGGTCCAGGTGATCCCGTCCGCCGTCCACTGCGCGGCGGTCTGCCCGCGGTACTGGTGGGTGCGCTCGGCGATCAGGCGGAACCCGTCGATGGAGATCTGGATCGTCCACTTCCCGGCCCGCTCGATGCAGTAGATCTGCCGGGCGATGGGGTCCAGCTGGGTGCGGTGGCACTGGGTGAGGAACGCGGCGATCGTCGCTCGCGGGGCGGGAATCGTCTGGCCGTTCTGGCGCTTGACGAGGCCGGCCGCATCCAGCAGCGCCTTCTGCTCCTCGGTCCACTCCCGCGAGTCGGAAGAGGTGGGCAGCAGAGTGAGCACGGCGGCGTGCTCGAACACCGGATGGTCGTCCTCGACGTGCGCGTCGACGATGTCCTCGACGTCGTCCGCGATCTCGCCGGTGGCCTCGTCGACGTGCTCGAGCTGCACGTCGTCGGGCTGCTCGGCCGGCTCCTCGGCCAGCTCCTCGACGATCTCCGCCATGACGGTCTCCTCGTTCGGCTCCTCGGGTGGGGGAGCGGGTGTCTTCTTCGTGGGCATCTCAGGGTTCCTTTCCAGGGGATGGGGCGAGCGGCAGCTCGCGGACGGTGATCACCGCGCCGGGTGCGGCGCGGTGGAAGTCGGGGTCGTAGATCTTCGGCAGATCCGGCCCGACGGTGTAGTACTTCGCGAACTCGCCGGCGCACACCTGGGCGTCATCGACGATGGCGCCCGCGTTGGTCAGCGAGTCGTTGATCGCGCGGAGCATCTTGTCGACGTCCTTGCCCTTGGCGGGCCAGACGTCGCGGGTGCGCGGTGCCGAGGCGGGGCGGGGGAGCCAGAACGTGACATCCACCCGCACCGCCGCGGAAGAACGACGCCACCCGCGACGCTCGACGGCGTCGCGGGTGGCGTTGGTGACAGTGTCCCGCCAGGGGCGCAGCTTGCTGTTGTCGCTGGTCGTAACCGCGCGGCCCCCTCGGACGAACGAGCGTGTCGATCCCTGGGTCTCAGGGATCCCGTACACCTCGATCGTCAGGTCCATGACTCACCAGGGAATCTCTTCCCGAGCGCTGGACGGTGTCGCCCAGGCGTCACTGTCACCGTGGCGCTGCCCCGTGGCAGTGCCACCGTTGCCACCCTGGCCCTGAGTGTGGGTGGCGCGGGTGAGCGCGGCGGTCGCGTACTTCAGCGACGCCCCGATCTCCTCGACTTCGAGCTCGATGACGGTGCGGGCGTTGCCCTCCCGGTCGTCGTAGCTACGTTGCTTCAGCTTGCCGGTGACGAGCACCCGCGAGCCCTTCACGAGCGAGGCCGCGACGTTCTCGGCGGGCTCGCGCCAGACCGAGCAGCGCATGAACATGCTCTCGCCGTCCACCCACTCGTTCTTGTCGCGATCGAACTTGCGCTCGTTCACGGCCACGGTGAACCCGCACACCGGGATCCCGGTCTGCGTGTAGCGCAGCTCGGGGTCGGCGGTCAGGTTGCCCGCGATCGTGGTGACAGATTCCCCAGCCATATGTGGTGCCTCACCTAATCGTTGGGTGCCGGTTCGGCCGGGATGTTCGCGATGTCCCACGCTGCGGCGAGCACGTCGACGAGGTCCGCGAGGGTCTCGTCGTCGGGCATCGCCGAGGTGGGCCAGGCGCCCATCGCCGGCTGCGGGTGGAAGTACACCGAGTGGTGTCCTTCCTCGTCGCGGAGGATGAACGCACCGCCGACGATGTACCGGTCGCCCGGGATCGCGGGGGAGTTCAGGCCGCCGATGTTGCGGCGGCGCGGAACGTTCGACTCGCTGTTCATGCGGCGATGACCTCGCTCTCGCGAAGGACAGCCATCACACTGGCGGTGGGGTCGGGGTTGAGGGCGCGGATCTCCGCGGCGATCGCGGCGCGGATGCGCGCTTCGAGGTCAGCAAGGACCATGAGTACTTCCTTCCAGGTGTTCTTCCAGGTGTATCCCATTATCCCACGCTCACCCCCGTTTCGTCGTATCGTGCCCTACCATCGCACGACCAAAAGGGCGTACACAAGCATGGCCAATACAACGCATCCCAGGAACGTCGCGGTGACGACGTTCGCGATGAAGCTCGCCCGGCCGACATCCGGCGGGTGAGACAGGTCGGCAGGCAGTTCATCGACGTGAGCGCGAGGGCTTGCGACGATGCCGAACAGACGTTCTTTCTTGCGCATCCTGAACTCCTTCGAGGGGGGGTGGGACAGTGGGACGGATTTGTCCTACAGATCCATCCAGGTCTCTAGTTCATAGAAAATACATAGACTCCTTCATCACGCGTAGAGGGGTAAGAACGGGGTTTTGTGACTGGGACAAATCCGTCCCACCCCGAAGATCGTTGAAAATCCGCGGAAGTTTCCGTCCCACGTTGTCCCACGTGGGACACGTGTCCCACGGTGGGAGACATCACCAGCCCTTGTAGGCGAGCAGGGCCTGGTCGTAGAACTCCCGGTCCCGGTTGGGCAGCGAGCGGCGCCACATGTTCTCCGGCTTGCCCTCGCCGGCGTAGCCGGCCAGCAGCCGCACGATCCGGTTGATCGTCATGGTCGTCGTCGCGTCTTCCTGTGCGGCCGCCTGCCGGGCGGCCGCCTGGCCACGTCGGCGATCCTCCTGCGCGACGGTCTCGGCGACCTGGTGCATGATCTGGGTGCGCACTCGCACCGATTCGTCGAGCACGACCTGCGCCATCGCCCAGTCCTCGTACTGCAGGGTGACCCGGGAGTTCAGCCGCATCAGGCCGATGGCGATTTTGGCTTTCGTCAGCAGCGTGTGCCCGTCCAGGGGATCGCGGTCCTCCAGGTGATAGCGGCGGCGGTCCTCCAGGTGCGCCTCGTCCATCTCCGGCAGCGCGCGGATCCGCTTGTGCGGGGACCAGTCGATCGACTTGACCTGCAGGGGCTCGAGCTCGCTGGGGTCGAACTCGGCGACCGCGCCGGGATCCTTCGTCTGCAGCCAGAGGATGCGGCCGGGGAACCCGCCGGCGATCTCGTCCTCGGTGAACAGCGGGCCGCACCTGGCCGGCTGCGCGTTGGCGATCACCGTCATCCGGTAGCTGCCCTGCCGCAGCAGCACCCCGTTGCGGGCGACGAGCTTGCGGCCCAGGGCCTCACCGGAGATCCCCGACTTCATGTACTCGTAGATCGTCGAGGAGTCCCGCTGGCCGAGCTTCATCATCCGGCCGATCTCGTCGAAGCCGAACATCACCGCGTGGTCCCGGTTGAACCAGTCCAGGTCGCCGCGGAACAGGCCGCGGGCGACGTCGTCCTTGTCCAGGGTGTGCGCGAACTGCTCGGCGATCGCCTCGCCGGAGCCCACCTCGATCGGGGTGAACTCGACCAGCCCGCGGGGCCCGCCGATAAACGGGAGGACGTGGTCCACCTGCCGGGCGAGCAGCGACTTGCCGCCGCCGCTGTCCCCGACCAGGACGAGCATCGCGTTCAGAGGGCTGGGCCCCAGCACGGACTGGTACTGCACGGTGTACGGGATGGTGTGCAGGGCGCGCATCAGCGCGACCCCGAGCATCGCCCACGGGGCGGTCATCAGCCGCCGGCTGTTCTCGTAGATGGCGCGCAGCTCGGGGCGGGCGTGCCAGAACTCGTAGTTCACGATGGCCGCCTCGCGCAGGCCCTCGTTGTCGCGGAACGGGATCACGTTCCCGACCGGGCCCAGCGCATCCCAGGTCACGAGATGACTCCGGCGCGGATGTTGGCCACCATCGGCAGGAACAGCCCGGTCTCGACGGCGATCGCGACGTCGTCGGCGCCGGCCCAGATCATCTGCTGCGCGCGGTCGATCGCCGCCTGCTCGTCGGCCGCCCACTTCGCGCGGGCCGCCTCATCCTGCTGGCGCTGCGCCAGTCCGTCCAGGTGGGCGAGGGTCTGGCGGGAGATGCGGTCCTTCTCGGCGGGGTTGTGCGCGAGGAAGTACCAGTAGTCGGCGTCGGCCTCGGCCTGCACCAGCGCCGGCTCGAGATCCTCGTGGCCGGCCTGCCGGCCGATGGTGAAGCCGAGCGTGAAGATCCGGCGCGCCTCGGCGTGCGGGTCGAGCTGGCGGTTTTCGGGATGGGTGGACCCCGTGTCCGTGGCATGCAACAATTTCCTCCCCTTTCGGGCATGACAAATAGCCCTCGAGCGGAGGAGTGGGTACACTCAACTCTCGAGGCCCTGAACTGCTTCAGATCGTAGTCCCGGCGGACTACGAGCACGAGCCCCCGACCGATGGTCGGGGGCTCGTTTCATGTAGCCTGGAAGTGTTCCTTCCAGGGAACCCAGCGGCCCCTCAGCTTCCTTCGAGCGAAGCTGGGGGGCCGCCATTTCGTGGGGCGTGAGCGCGTTAGGTGCGCTTGCGCAGCTGTCTTAGCACCTCGAACTCGACCACTTTGGAGAACTTCAGTCCTTCGTCCTCCGCACGCTGACGCGCCTGCTCCCAAAGCTGGTCCGGGATGTTGACGCTGAGCTCGCTCGTGCCCTCCTTGACGTACCGTGTGCCGTGCAGAACGAAGCTCAGCAGCGCATCTCTGACCACTTCGGACTGCGACTCGCCGAGAGTGCCGGTGACCGCGCGCAACTTGGTCGTTGTCATCTCGCTGAGCGTGATCTTTCGCGGCCGGTCGGCTTTCGCGGACAGCAGGTTGTAGCTGTCGTCCGCCCACTTCCAGTACGCGTAGATGTCCATCACCGTGCTGCCATCGGGCAGCTCGGTGGTCTCACCCGGTCGGGCGATGAGCTCACCGTCCTCACGTTGCAGGGCGCGGTGACGCTTCTGCCGGATGGTGCGCATGACCGACGGGCGTACGGCGTTGGCGACCAGGATCCACCGGCCGTTCGCCCGTCGGGCACGGTCGATGATGTTGTCCCAGTCCAGCTTCACGTACTTCTCCGGTCTGGCGTGGTCCACCTCGGGTAAGTGGACTGTGGGAGGGCTGACGTCGTGCTCGGATAGCACGATCGCCCCGGTAGGTAGCTCCATTCACTGCTCCTTTGGGAGTGGTTCTTTCCAGGGAACGACCCGCGCGGCGGCTTCCCGCACAGGTGCCCCCTCGGTCTGGATGTGCGATCCAGGCGACGAGGGGCTATTTAAGCGTGGCCTTTCGAAAACTTCGAAAGGCTTGACGCGGACTCTCAGAGTCCTCTAAGCCTCTTAACTGTGGCCAGGGGTACGAGCATTGCTCCCTTCTTGCCGTGTTTGATCACGCCGTAGTAGTCCTGATTGCTCGCGATGGCATGCTCGGTGACGCCCATCAGGGCGGCGGCCTGCTCAACGGTGAGTGTGGTCGGCAGCACATCCCAGCTCGGGAAAGCTGAGGTGTGACCCTGTGGAGTTGACGGTACCGCGGCGGGGATGTCGCGAACAGGTGCTGTGTACTGCGCAGGGGGGAGGGTCATCACGTTACTAGCTGCAGCTAGCGTTTTGGGGGAGCGAACCGCGTCGGCGGGGATCATCCAGTGCCCGTCGATCGGGTCCTGGCGGGCGCCAGGCAGCTCGCCGTCGGCGAGCCAGCGCTTCACAGTGCGCGGGTGCTTGCCGGTCGCGTCGGCGTATCCCTTCAGCGACAGGTAGTGGGTGACAGGGGTGGTGGGGGTGGCATCGCCATATGACATGCCACCCTTTGTACCACTTGTCACCACGTGATGGGATACACCTAACGCTTAGGCGTGGCGACGATCGCCGCGACGCACTCCCGAGGCTCCGGCAGCCGGCGCTCGGGGTGCTTGTACCCGTAATGACCGCGCAGCGACGAGACCACCTTCGAGCGCGCCACCCGCTTATCCCACCCGCACATCGGGCAGGCGAGGAAAGCGATGGCGCTCGAGGCGGTCGCGTCCGATGACGCAGCTGCCGCCCCTCCGCTTCGCTCCGGGTTGCCTTCAGGTGTGCTGCCGGATTCGGGCGAGGGGAGTGGGCGCGGGTCGGTGTCGACGAACTCCACCTTCGCCGTCCTGCCGCGGATGTACCGGCGGCTCGAGCGGGGATTCAGGGAGTAGGGGTCTGTGCTCATTCTCTTCGAGGGGGTTCCTTTCAGGGGGCCTGTCCGGCGAGGACAGACTTCTCCCGGAGCGCCCCCCCTCCGTTGGTTCCCCGAAAATCGAGAATGCGTCACACGTCGAAAACGCGACACGCCGAAGAGCGGACCTCCGAGAGGAACCGCTGAGTTGCGATAACCTCGAAGCTGTAGGCGGCCAACCTTCAGCTTCGAGTCGGCCCCGGATCTATCGGTCCGGGGCCTTCTTGTTTGTGGTGCGGGACTTGCTCCTTCACTGAACTGTGATACGACACGCCGAGCGGGGGCTCGACGCCATGTCCGAGGGGGGAGTTAGACTCAACCCACGGATATAGACAATCCCCAGACTGGCGCCTCATCGAGGCGCCAGTCTTCATTTGGTGCGGCGTGTTGTGTTAACGCTCCCGGCCGGCGGAACTTGTCATTCCCCTTCGGTGTAGTCCTTGATCCCATCCGACCAGCCCAGGGTGTAGGCGCGGTCGATCGCCCGATCGATCGTGCCCAGCTCCAGGGCCTCCGTGTCGGCGAGGATCCCGCGGATCTTCGCCCGGGTGCGGGCGGTGCTGATCGCGGCGCGGGCGTTGATATTCGCCCGCTCGCTGGACGTCTTCCTGGTCACCCGAACACGAGGTCCTTGAACACGGCCATCTGCATGACGATGTCCGCCGCGTCCGCGTCGGCCTGGGCGAGGTCCTCCGCCATGTCGCGCTGCGCTTCGGGCGCGAGCTGCGGCCATGCCTCGCTCGCCGCGTCGACGAGCTGCTGCATCGTGACCCGGGTGCGGCCGGACCAGGTGCCCTCCTCGTCGTCGAGCGTGTCGTGGTGGAAGACGAACCAGTCGTCCTCGAGCGCCTCGTCCAGCTCGTGGTCAGCGACCGCCAGGCGCACGCTCTTCTCGCCGCCGTCGGTGAACCGACGCCACTCGATGGTGTTCCACCACGGGTTGCTGTTGCCGCCAGTGCCGTAGATCAGGCCGGTGATCTCCTTCGGCTGCACGTCGCGTTCGATCTTCAATGTCAAGCTCACTGCTGCTCCTTCACAGGTAGGGGCTGTGCTCGTCGAGCTCGCCCTGGTCGATCGCCGGTTGGCGAATATAAGAGCCCGCTGGCTTCACAGCCAGCGGGCTCCCGTTGTCATGCTCGTCCCAGGACTCACGCCAGTAGGCGTAGTCCTCGGTGTAGTCACGTCCCATCGGTCATCTCCCTCTCGAACCACACGGTGAACGGGGCGCGTTGGGGGAGCACCTGATCAAGATGCTGCCCCAGCGCGGCCGCGGCCGCCAGGTCGCTGTCGTACAGCTCGCAGTTGTCGCAGCGCTGGATGCCCTCGGGGCTGTCCATCGCCTCGAGCACGCCGGAGACGATCGCCGGCGTGCAGGCGTAGCAGGCGCCGTCATGGGTGCGCAGGACGTCGCCCTCCCGCACCAGCTCGAGCAGGTTGACGTCGACGCCGTCCTTGTCGCGCAGCCACGGGTTGGTGTGCCCATAGATCCGGGCGTCCATGTGCTCGACCTCGTCGTACTGCACCGTTGCCGGCCACCTACTCGTCATACGACCACTGCTCCCGGCAGCGGGCGATCGCCTGCGCGAACGCATCCTGGCGGGCAGGGTCGAGCCGGAACAGGTGATCGTCCAGCTCGCCGCGGTGCAGCGACCGGGCCAACGCCCAGGTCGCGTACTCCCCGCCGGACAGGCCGCCGCTGTACATGTCGAACGCATCCCAGTCCAGGTAGTAGTTGCCCTCCCGGAACGGGTCAGGTATCACCCACATCCGGTCGAGCGGCTCGTTCGTGGCGGCAACGAACGTGACCGCGGTCTGCGCGGGCAGCGACCCCCGCGCCCACCGCTTCAGCCCCTCGACGATCTCTTCCCGCGTCATGACCGCACCGCCTGGTGGTCGCGGATCATCCCGGTCGCCCAGTCGCTGAGCAGCCCCCGCAGATCCAGGGTCTCCTCCGCCTTCGTACCGTCCGGGAAGACGATCTCGCAGCTGAACGCCGTGCGCGTCGGGCTCGTGAAGAACGTGATCTTCGCCCCGTCGTCCTCGGCCGTCGCGATCTGCTCGTACAGGAACAGCAGCTGGTCCTCCGGCAGCGGCTCGGCGACCGCGCACAGCGGGCGCTGATCAGTGTCGGTATCCTGCACGACCCTGATCGGGTCGCCCATGCTGTAGCAGCGCAGGGTGTAGCCGTCGCTGCCGTGCTCCATCCAGACGACGGCCTCGGTGGCGTCCTCGTCGTTGTTGAAGTCGACCTTGCCGTAGTCGTCGTCCTCCGCCGGCCGCTTGTACTCGCTGCCGGTGATGCCCTTCTTCACCCAGACCTTGGGCTCGAGCCGGGCGCCCGTGTCATACGGGGTCAGTTGACGTGTCACCATTCCACTTCCTCTCCATTCACGAACACGGTGCGGCCGCCGATCGCGACCCCCACCCTGATCCGTTCGCTCTCCAGATCACCGAGGTACGAATCCCCGTTGCCCTCGGCGAGCACCTTGTCGAACTCGAGCCGGGGGATCGGCGCCTCGTAGGTCTCCTTGATCGTTGTCGTCCAGGTCACCGTGTACACCAGGGCACGCTGCGCCCGGTCGACCTCGATCGCCGCGGCGATGATCCGCGCGGTCTCGTCGTCGCCGCCGAGCTCGTGCCCGATCTCGTCAGGCGTCTTCATGACCCGAACCGCCCGACCAGGCGCACCTCGACCGCGCACCGGCAGCCGAGGCCACAGTCCGCGCGGCGCAGCTGAACCTTCAACCCGGTGATCTGGTCGGTGGTCGTCCGCCACCGGTCGGACTCGCCGGCGGTGTGGTCTTCCCGCCACACGTACACCCGCCCCATGCTGTCGTCGAAGAACGGCGGCAGGGCGTACGACTCCAGCTCGGTGGCCGGAAATGCGGTGACCAGGCCGAACAGTTCGGAGAACTCCGGTGTCCCGAGCTGCCCCGCAATCGCGTCACGCGCCTGGACGACGGCAAGCGTGCCGCCCTGCTGCATCTCGAGCTCGCCCAGCGCGCCCTCGAGCCGGGCGCGCATCTCGTCGGTAATGGTGTCGATCATTGTCCTCAGTCCTTGTAGTCGGTGATGTAGGGCGAGTCGTTCGACTCGCCGAGGGCCAGCAGGGTGGCCGTGCGGAATGCCGGCGAGTACGACGTCCGCACCTCGGCGACCCGCTCGTCCCATTCGGCGGGACTGTAGCCGGCACCCGGGTCGATGTCCTCGAGTGTGAAGTCGTCGGTCTCCACGCCGTCGAGGAAAAGGGTGACCACGCAGCTCGAGTCGGGATCGCGCTGGTGCAGGATCTCGACCGTGCCGGGGTGATGCTCCACCCACGTCTTGACCGCGACAAGCATCAGCTCCTCGACGTCCTCGAGCCGGATGTCGCCACGCACGATGGCGGCATCGATCGCGTTGTAGCCGGTCGCCTGACCTGCGGTCAGGAACCGGACCACGTCTTCCGGTGTCTTCATTGCTTCAGCCCCTTCACGAGGTTCTCGAGGGCGTTGACGAGCCCCTCGATGACGTGTTGTTCGTCGCCGACCGGCATGTGGTAGGCGATCAGTGCCCGCTCGCCGGCGGCGAGCAGCTCGGGCAGGTTCGCGGGGATCTGGCCGTTGAGCTTGGACTCGGCCTGGATCCACTCGCCGCCGCGGAAGGTGTCCTCCTCGGAGCCCGGCTCGTCGGCGTCGCGGTTGTCCCACTCCTTGCGGACCACGACCTGCAGGGTGGGACGCTTGCGGGTGAACCGCATCGCCCACTGGCTGGTGTCCTCCGGGTCCCACTTCGAGTGCCCGGCCATGTGGATGTAGTGCTCGGCGAGCGGTGTCTCCTCGAACATCTGCTGCTCGGTGGTCTCGTCGTAGCCGAGCCACCTCCGGTCCACCGCGTGCAGGTCCCACGGATCCTTGTCGTGCAGCTCGAAGTCGGGCAGCTTGTCGAGCTTGACCTTGTCGACGTCCTCGTTCGGGCCGGTGATCGTGATCACCGTGTAGGTGCCCATCAGCTCTCCACCTCCAGCCCGGCGAGCGTGACCGGGGTCTGCTGCGGCAGCGCCATCATGGTCAGCACATCCTCGGCACTGGTGACGAGCCTGGCCGTGCGGTCCTGGATGATCTTGTGGCAGCCGGAAGATGCCGGCGACGTGACCGGGCCGGGCACCGCGCCCAGCGGGCGACCCAGCGACGTGGCGTGGTTGGCCGTGTTCAGCGACCCGCTGCGCCAGCCGGCCTCCACCACGACGACCGCCTGGGACGCGGCCGCGATGAGGCGGTTGCGGGCGAGGAACCGCCACTTCGTGGGCGCGGATCCCGGCGGCACCTCGGCCACCATCGCCCCGCCGCTGCTCGCCAGCCGTCTCGCGAGCTCCTGGTGACCGGCTGGGTACACCCGCTCCGCCCCGCCGGCGACGAACGCCACGGTCAGCCCGCCGGCCTCGATCGCGGCGCGGTGCGCGGCACCGTCGATCCCGTACGCCAGGCCCGACACGATGAGGATCTTGTTCTGCACCAGGTCGCTGGTGATCTCCCGCGCGACGTGCTCGCCGTAGGCGGTGGCCGCACGGGCGCCGACCACGCCGACCGAGCGGTTCGTGTCCAACGCGCCCACGGCGACCACGTTGCCGCGGATCCACAGCCCGTACGGGGTCTGCTCGCCCAGGTCGTCGAGCCCGGTCGGCCAGTCGGCATCCTGCGGGGTGATGAACGTGAGCTGCTCGCGGTGCTGGATCGCCTGCAGCCAGTCGGTCACAGCCTGGTCGTCGCCGAGATCCATGCGCAGCCGGTAGTTGACGGTCCGGTGCTTCTGGTCCCACAGCACGCGGACGGTGTCCGCCGCGCTGTGTTCGGTGAGGAGCTGGCCGACGGTGCTGTCGGCGGGCTCGGCGATGCGCGTGAGATACGCTCGCGCGGCGCGTTCTGAGAGGGTCATTCGTTGTCCTTTCCAGGGGTGGGTCGTTCGAGGATGAAGCGTTGGCGGTCGGGGTGTCGGAGGAGGAAGTTGCTGGCGTCCTCCCAGCTGGCCACTTCCATGTCGATGGCGATCTGGTCGACGAGATCGAACAGGCCGCCGCCGTTCTCCATGTACAGCTCGTGGTCCTCCGGGTCGTAATCGTCCCCGTCTCTGCCGATCCAGCCGCGACTGCGCAAGCACTGCACGTCGATGTCGTCGTTCATTGCGAACGTGAACGCGACCACGTCGTCCGGCATGAGGCGCACGAGCTCCGCGACCGCGGTCTGCCGGAACGCCGACTGTGCGTCCCAGTACGCCTGCCGTGCGGCGGTGTACTCCGGGCTCTCGGTGTATGTCAGCTCAGGCATGAGTCTGCTCCTTGATTGCCGCTTCTTCCTCGTCGGTGAGGTCGAAGTACTCTCCGGCCACCACCTCGGCGGTGTAGTCCTTGTCGAGGTAGCAGCCCCAGATCGACTCGACCTCGTCCCACTCCTCACGGGACGCGCCGGTGTCCGGCCGCACCCACTCGACGAGCCGGTCGAGGATCACCCCGTACACCTCACCCTCGGCCCACTGCCGGTAGGTCTCCTGCTCCTGCGCGATGACCTCGAGCTGCTTGTCGATGTGCTCGGGCGTGCCCGGCACCAGCTCCGGCCAGTTGTCGTAGAACAGGGCACGGCTGGCGGCGTTGATCGGCGTCTGCCGAGTCGCCTCGTCGGCGCCGGCGACGAACCAGTACCCGCCGTGCTCGGCGTCGAACACGATGCGCAGGCCGTGGAACGCCCGCGCCCACCGCTCGACTCGAACCTCCGGGTCGAACGTCTTGCGGTACACCCGGTTCTCCCGGCGCGAGTCCATCCCGCTGAGCTCGAACTTCCAGGCGGTCTCGTCGTACCGGTCGTGCGCCTCCTCGATCGGGATCGGCGGCTCGTGCACGGCGGGCACATCCATCAGCCGGCTGTCGCCGAGGTCGTTGATCTTCACGAACCCGGTCAGCATGTGCGCGTCGTTACGCGGGCACTCCGGGCTGGTGTCGTCCACCTCGACGCGGAGCCGGGCGGTGTCGGTGAGCTGGATGATCTCGCTCATGATCTCTTCCTTCCAGGGATGCTGCGGGTACGTTCCACGCAGCGGATGAATCGGTCTCGAGCATCGGCGATGCTCGTGTACGACGCGGACTCCACGGCGCTGCCACCCATGGTGGAGGACACGTGGAAGTTGTCGTGGTGGCGCACCCACTTCAGCTCGACGACGACCGTCATGCCCGCGACGTCGGTCGCGAACTGCTCGGTCAGGCCGGAGCGCAGTGCGTGCTCGGACAACCACCCGTTCTCGGTGGCGGGGCGGGCCGCGTTCATACGTTGCCGTTCGAGGAGAGCAGGCGCTTCAGGTGGTCGATCTCCTCGACCCGCTTGTCCCGCCACAGCTGCTCGGACAACGTCGCCGCATCCAGACCCATCTCGAGCGCGACCTGGAACCGGTCGGCGGCGACCGTGTAGGTGACGGCCATGATGGACTCGCGGCCCACGTGGTCGAACATGCAGTGGTCCACGAGCTCGGCGATCTCCGGCGGGTCGGAGATGCTGGCCGCTCGGCCGCACGCGGCGCACTCGAACTTATTCACGTTGGTCCGCAATCCCTGCTCCCGCAAGGCATCGCCGACGTCGTACTTCGTCTTCATCCTGAACTGCTTTCTTGATCGAGGCACCTAACGCTTAGGTGCCAGTGGTGGTGCGGGATGGCCGCACCCTGCCGGCGGACAGGGTGCGGCCGCACCGGGGTTACAGACCGTTCTGGCTGACGCCGTACTCGGCCTGCTCGCGGGTGAACTTGTCGAACACCAGCTGGTCGACGAGACCGCCGTGGCTGAACGACATGGCGGACAGGTAGCTCTTCGCCTTCAGCACCGCCTGCGCGTTCCAGTCCGCGCCGATGTTGTCGGCGGCGAACGTCGCGTCGGCGACGGGGAACTGGTCGAACACGAGCTGGTCGATGAGACCCTGGCGGCTGAACGGCAGCACGCTGAGGTAGCTCTGTGCCTTGGCCACCGCCTGCTCCTGGCCCACGGTCAGCTTCGGCTTCGGAGCCTGCCCCTGCACGGTGACCGGGGTGCCCGGGTCGACGCGGCTGTTCGCATCCGGGGTCTGTGCGCTGACGGTCCAGTCGTCGCCGGTGCCGTCGGCGAACGAGAGGGTGAGACCAGCAGCCTGCGCCGCGGTCTTCGCGTCGGCGACCGTCATGCCCACCATGTTGGGCACCCCCACCGACGTATCCTTCGGCGCCGGCGCGGCCGGCGTGTCGCTCGATGCCGAGGTGGTGTCCTCGGTGAGGGCCGCGTTGTACCCGGACTGGAAGCTCGGGCTGCTCGCGATCGAGGAGATGATCGCGATCGCCACGATCACCCCGCCCACCGAGCCGAGCACGATCCACGCCCGCTTGCGGGACTTGCGCTTGTGCGCTTCGTCGACGACGACCGCGGCGGCCGCGTTCACGGTGGCGGTGTTCAAGAAGGACTGGTCGCTCGTGGGCTCCGGCACTGGCTCGCTCCCCAGCGGGCGGGTCTGGTCGGTCCACGCCTGGCCGTCCCAGTATCGGAGCACGGGCTGCGCGGACTGGTCGTTGTACCAGCCCGGAGGCGTGCTGTTCGGATCTGACATTGCTACTCCCCAATTTCTGTGTGGGCTGAGATGCCCGACCCGCCCTGCTCGTTGAGAGCAGGGCGAGCCGCAGACCTCAGATCGGGTCGCCGTCCTCGGGCCACTCCTGCGCGGAGTAGATCACCTGCCGGTCCGAGCGGAACGTGAGCCGGATCCGCTCGCCGCGCGGGACGGTGCCCACCTCCTCGACGGTCAGCGCGATGAGCGGTTCGCCGGCCGGGTTGTGCACGACGACACGCTGGCCCGGCGAGAGCTGCACGTTGACGTCACTCACGGTGTCCACCACGGCGGACGAACTCGGCGCCCTTCACGAACGCGTCGATGTACGCCGACAGGAACATCGCGAACATGCGTGGCGAGACCTTCGTCTCGTCGATCTGGAACGCGGTGCCCAGCCGATGCCGTGCCATGTACAGCAGGGTGTCGTAGTCGACGATCTCGTTGACGATCGCGCTGATCGACTCGCCGCCTTCGATGACCCGGCCGTCGTGCTGCATCGAGATCTCCGACAGCCGCCAGAAGTCCTGCGTGGTCGGCCGGTCCGGGAACCGCGGGTCGTGCAGTGGGTCGGTGAACTCGCCGCTCATGCCTTCGCCCCCTTCTCGAACGCCCACGCCGGCAGGTGTCCGTTCTGCACGAACGTCACCACGATCCCGCACAGCCCGTGCTCGGGCTCGAGCTCGAGGCCGGCGTCCGCGTACACCTCGGCGTGCGTGGACTGGCCGAGCGCCCACGCCAGCCAGGCCGCGGTCGCGTAGCAGCCGGCGGACGGGACGACTGCGAGCAGGGTGCGCACGTTCTCGAGGGACTGGCGCAGCCGGGCCGGGTCGGGCCGGGACCCCTCACCCCACATGATGGCGGCGATCTTCTGCGGGTACGGGTGCCCCTCCGCCCAGTCCATCTGGGCGAGCAGCGCGTCCGTGCCGGCATCCTGGTCCTGCGCCCACGCGATCAGCAGCGGGTCACGCAGCGAGGGCCGCTCGAGGTTCCAATGCAAGGCGCCCAGCAGTACCGGCGTCAGCGGTTCAGTGGCCGCCTTCTCCATGAGCACGAGCAGCTGCAGCGACGGGTCGTGCTCGTCGGCGTGCAGGACACGCTGGGAGATTCGCGCCGCCCGGCGCTTGTCGATGACGGGCAGCTCGGCACCGGTGGCCTGGTCGCCGGTGAACCCGGGCGCGTCCAGCTTCACGGGGATCTCCGACATCGGGTTCGGTCCGGTGCCCTCGAGCAGTGACCCCCAGCCCAGGGCCGACACGTACAGCAGGTCGGCGACGCCGAGCTCGTGGGCCAGCAGCTGCGCCTGGATGGCGAACAGCACGGTGATCGCACCGCCATGGTCGGCGCCGGTGTACACCACGGCGAGAGCGTGCGTGACCTCCGGCACCCGGGTGACGTAGTCCGCCGCGGTGCTGGTGCACCGCTCGATGGCGTCGTCGTCGTTCGGGTCGGGCAGGTCGAAGCGCATCGCGCCCATCGACCTGCCGTCCTTGAACGGGATGAGCACGAGGGATTGGGTCGGCGTGAAGCCGAGCAGGGACGGGATGAGGCCGAGCAGATCGGCAGGCCCGGAGGCCTTGATGACGGTGGTCATCGGGGGTTCCTTTCCAGGGGTGGGAGGCGGGCACCTAACGGATTAGGTGCCCGCCTGGACTTATTGGTCTAGTCGACCTGGCCGCGGGTGCGCCAGTGCCGCTCGGTGCGGGTGCCCGCCTTCACGCGCGGCTTGCGCTCCGCGGCGGCGGCCATGCCGAGCAGGGCGTTGGCCTCCGCGGTGGTCAGCGGCTTCGCCTCCGTGTCCGACACGGGGGCGAGCGTGGTTCCTTCCAGGGTGAGCATGATGCTCCTTTCGGTTAGACCCCGACCGGGGTTCGGTTGGGGACGTTCAGCCACCAGGATTGGCGGCCGAGGTTCAGACGGACGTGGTCCGGGGTGCGTCGCTCGGGCACGTGCCGGACGATCCCGCGGACGTAGTGCGCCTGCCCGAGGCGCACCACTTCGGTGGCCTCGTGCGTGGTGCCGTGCAACCAGCAGTCCTCGTTGACCAGCCGCTGGAAGCGGGGGATCTGCCAGTCCTTGGCATCGTCCGGCTGGTACTGCTGGTGGTGCAGTCCGTCACCGCGGCGCACGTGCACACCGCCGGCCTTCTTCAGCTGACGCAGGTCCAGGCCCGGCATCTCGATGAAGAACTGGTCACCCTGCCGCAGCACGGTACGGCCCAGGTCCTCGGCGAGGCGGACGGTGGCCGGCTTCAGCGCCTCGTACGCCTCGGCGATGGTGCGCGGCCGCGCATCCGGCGGCAGCTCGGTGAAGAAGTAGCTGGGCCGCGGCTCGTTGTGGTCGAACCCGGACAGGAAGTACGCCGTCCGGGTGCGCTGTTGCCGGGTCTTGCGTGACCCACCGCACGACTCGCACCGCTCCTCGATGCGGGAGCCGCCCACGTACCGGTCGCCCGGGTCGGGCCAGTCGTCGCGCTCCCACGACGCGCCCTGGTTCCACCGCTCCCACCGCGCATCGAACCGTTCGCTCATCGGCCCGACCGCCTCACCGACCAGTTCGACGTGCGGGTGGATGCCCGTGCCGGTGCAGGTGTGGCAGCGGAACATGCCCCAGTAGGGCACACGCGCCCGAATGAGCGACTCTGCCAGCCAGTGCCTGGTCCAGGTGTACCGGTACCCGACAGCGCCGTCCTCGCGCTCGTACAGCTCGAGCTCGTATCGGCTGCGGCGGTTCAGGATGAGATGCTTGCGTCCGGTGCTCACCTCGACTCGCGGGATCTTCTGCCACTCCGACTCCCACCGGTCGTGCTCCAACCGGTACGCCCCGTAGTCGGCGGACCGGTACTGCGGTCTGCCCGGCGGCTCGTGCACATACGTGCTGCCGGACCAGCCCGCCTGCACCCACTCGCCGGTGCGCTGGTTCACCCAGCCATTCGTGCCCGGAAGGGCACGCGTCTCGTACGACCAGTACGACGACGGCGGCGGGGCGTCGAACTCCTCGATGACGTCCTCGTAGGTCTCTGAGCTGCGGTCGATGAACTCCACGGTGCGCTCGTCGATGCCCGACGAGGCGAGCACGGTGAACGGGATCGTCACGAACCACAGGCCCAGGTTCGCCTCGAAGTCCTGCGCCATCTGCAGCACGGCGGCCTGGTGGCTGGACGTGGTGTTCGTTGAGCCCCACCCGGACGCACCGGACCATGTGTCGCCGTTCAGCAGCAGGCCGACGACCTTGCCGCGGCGGCGGACCAACTCCACCAGCGGGAAGTGCGAGCCCCAGCTGTTCAGCGTGTCACCGCTGGCGTGCATCTGCCGGCACGCGCGGTCCGTGTACGGCGCCGGGGATTCATTCGGTTGCATGCGGTGGAACGCCCACCGCTTGGCGATCGCGATGTGCTCGGCGTGCGCCATGATGTTCTCCTTCCAGGGATCGACGGCCCCTAATCGGTTAGGTGCCGAGTGTTCGTTGACTACGGCCAGATCACCGCAGCGTGGTCGACCCAGTCGACGACGCGCGCCTGACCGGCCGGTTCCTTCTGCGCCCACGCGATCGCCTGCTCCGGCGTGGCCCGGGCGTAGTCGTTCCACTTCCCGTCGTGCGAGATCTGCGCGAGCGCGACCTCACCGCCGACGGCCTGCTCGTCCGACTCCCACCGGCACCCGAACATGGCGTGCTCGTTCTCATTGACGAGTTCGTCGACGCGCGCCTCCATGTCCGTGAACGTGGCGACCCGCATCGACTCGTCCGAGAAGCCGGTCTCGATGTTGTAGATCACCCACATCTCAGGCCTCCGCCCACTGGTACCAATGCCAGTGGTTGACATCGAGCCGTGACCCGAACGTGCGGATGTGGTCGGCCAGGTCCACCCGTTCCCCGGTGCGGCACGCCTCGGCGACCTCGAGCGGCAGGTACTGCCACTCGGTGAACATGGTGGTCACGCACACCATGCCCTCACGCAGCTCCGTGTTGGCGACACCCTCGTACGAGAGGACCACGGCCGCCCCGTCACGACGGCGCAGGATCGCGTTGCCGCTGTACGACGGTGCGGCCAGCCCGTACTCATGGCACGCGGCCGCCAGCTTCTCGTAGTCGAGGACCTCCACCTCGACGCCTCGTTCCCTGCTCATTCCTGCACTCCTCTCTCGGCCAGCCACGCCAGCCATTCGGTGTACGACATGTCCGGTTCGGGCATGTCCTGGTAGTGGGCCGCGTCTTCCTTGATCGCGGCCGCGTCGATCACCCGTGCGATGACGCGCGGCGTCCAGCCGGTCACTGGTAGATCACCCGCCCGTTGACGTTCACGAACGACAGGCCCTGGCCGTTGCCGCGGGTCGCGGCATCCCAGTAGCAGTTGTCCGAGTCCTCGGTCGGGCACGCGTGCAGCGGTTCGCCCTGGCACATGCCGTGACTGTCGGCGATCTGATCCGTGCAGATCGGCACCGCGGCATGTTCGTTGACGCCGTGTTCGTTGACGGCCGCGCGGGTCATCACCGTGGAGGTGACGGCGACGCCGAGCGTGAACCCGACGGTGAGGGCGACGATCATGGTGCCGATCGCATCCCAGCGGACGGCGATCTTCCTTGACGCCGGGAGGTTTGTTGACGGCGCGGCCGGGTCGGCGACGCGCGGGAGAGTTGTTGACACGGGTGATTCCTTCCAGGGATTCGTTGACGGTTCGGCGTAAATACGGACAGCCACCTAACGGATTAGGTGGCTGTCTGTATCGGCGCATCTTCGTTGACCGGGCGGGGCGGGTGCGCGGGTGGGTGGGTGGGTACGCGGCGCACCGGTGCGCGGGTGCGCGGAGGTGCGCGGCCGCGGGTGCGCGCGGGGCGCGCGGGCTCTCACCCGCGCGCCTCGCGTGCCAGGCGCGGCGCGTGCACGTGGGCTCGCGCCCGCGCGACGCGGCGCTCTCGCGCGTTCGCCCGCCACGCTCGCGTGTCCGCGGTCACGCGGGCGAACCGTCCGCGGGTCCCGCTCGCGAGCGTGCGCCGCCGGGCGCGCCTCCGCTCGCGGCGCCTCCGCTCGCGGCGCTCCGCGCTCCGCGTGTCCGCGGCCTCCGCGGCCTCCCGCGCGTGCCAGGCCTCCGCGGCCTCCGCGGTCGCGGACGCGTGCCAGGCCTCCGCGGCCGCGTGGCGGGCGGCGCGGACGGGCGCCGCGTCCGCGGTCAGCCGTGCGAGCGTGGCGCGCCACGCGTGGGCGTACGGCTCCGCGTAGGTAGCGCGCCAGGCGCGGCGCTCCGCGGCCTCCCGCGCCTCCGCGGCGGTTGCGTTCACGCGGAGGCGAACCGCTCGCGCGTCCGCGCGGAGCGCACGGGCGCGGGCCGCGGAGGCGAGAGCGTCCGCGACGCGGATGCGCACGGGCGCGGCGCTGACGCGAGCGGTCCGCGCGTCAAACTCTCGCCGTGCGAGAGCGGCGCGACGGATGCGCGCATCCCATGCCGCGCCGCGGGAGGCGCGGCGCGTGTCATCTGCCAGGCCCGCGGCCTCCGCGATAGCGGAGGCCGCGAGCGAGTAGGCGAGACCCGCGGTCACGCGGCAACCGGGGCCGCGGTGGCGGTGAGCTCCGCGGCGCGGTCCGCGGCGGCGGACGCGAGCATCGCGGCGGCCTCCGCGAGAGCGGTCGCTTCGTCCGCGTCCGTCATGCTCGCGAGCATCCCCGCGACGCGCGCGAGAGTGGACAGCGCGAGCGACACGGGCGCGGCGCTCTCATCCGTCGGGGCCTCCGAGCCGTCCGCGTCGCCGTCCGCGTCGCCGTCCGTGGGCGCGGGCGCCTTGCTCGCGGCGCGCTCATCCGCCTTGCGCTTGACCTCCGCGGCGCGCGCGTCGCGGACGGTCTGAACCGCGGCGGGGATGAGCGCGGCGCGCTCCGCGCTCTTGCTCTTCGGAAGCTTCGCGCTCTTGATCGCGGCCTCCCACGCTTCGCGGAGCGGCTTGACGCGGACCGCGTGAATCGCGGTCAGCACCTCCGCGTAGGCCGCGGACGCGTCCGCGCCCAGCAGATCGTGCGCCATGGTGTAGGCGCTCTTTGCGTTATCGACGCTCGCGGACGACAGGCCCACGGGCGCGATATCCGCGTCGCCCAGCAGAGCGGCATAGATCTTCGCGCCGCTCAGGTTGCCATTGTCCGCGGCGATCGTGCCGATCGTGCGCACGCGGTCCGCGAGCGTGTCGTCCGACACCGTGAACAGCGCGACGATTTCCGCGCGACGCTCCGCCGAGAACGTAAGGGTTACTGCCGACATGGTTTCCTCCAGGGGATCCGTCGCACCTAACGGTTAGGTGCGAACCGTCCGCGCGTCGCGGGTGCGCCGCGCGGTTGTCAGGCTGTCAACCTGACTACGTCAAGTGTATCACACTATTGGTCATTCCTCGCATCACGGTCAGGCCAAATGTGCCCCTGTGTGTGCCTCTGTGTCAGGCGCCGGCGCGTGGATGCTGGGCACCTAACGGTTAGGTGGAGGCCGCCTCCGCTTCAGCCGTTGTGCCAGGCGTTGTACCAAACCCCCATACCCTGTGCGTTCCCTATGAGCCCCCCCTCCATCCCGGGGGCT